>Ga0126384_10000483_pt1 | contig 21816 bp, 19 predicted proteins | sample PanSoiMetPlot_36_FD_92543 | JGI IMG/M metagenome (GOLD analysis project Ga0126384, IMG submission 92543) | Tropical forest soil microbial communities from Panama - MetaG Plot_36 | ecosystem: Environmental > Terrestrial > Soil > Tropical forest > Bulk soil | place: Panama | collected 2016-02-17 | reverse complement strand
GATCTCCCGCCCAAGCGCGCCCGCGGTGACTGCAGCTCACGAGCCACAGAGCGACGGTCACGCCGCTCACGGCGAGCACGCCAACGGCGCGGTCTCGTCCGGCACCGGCGCGACCGAGTAGCGCTGGAAAGGACGCGCAAAAGGAACCCACCGAGATAGACTGAAACTGCATTTTGAGGCGATCGGTGTCGACAACCAGCCAGTCAGTCTGCGTGTCCATTCTACCCGTCGGAGCAGCCCAGCGGGCGCAGGTCGCCGAGATCCTCGCAGCCGCGGGGATGACCGACGCGGGAGCAGGCCGAGAAAACCAAGCGCAAGTTGCAATCGTCCATTTGGCCGCCCCGGGTGGGTTTGAAGCGCTCGACAGAGCAATTGCCGCCGGCATCCCCGCCATTGCAGTGGCGCCGCCGAACGACCGCTCCGCGGTCGAGAGGGCAGAGCGCGCCGGCGCCGCGGATTTTGTCGATCCCGCCGCCGTCTCGACCGAGCTAATCCTCCGAGTCCGGCGAGCGCTTTCGCGCGAGGCGACCACGAAAAGTGCAGCGGAGCACGCGGGAAGAGTCGCCGCGGAGCTCAAGCACACCAAGGACTTTCTTGAGCGCCTGATCAATTCGTCGGTCGACGCGATCATCGTCGCGGACATGCGCGGGCGAATCGTCCTTTTCAACAAAGGGGCAGAAAGCATCTGCGGCTACCGGGCGGAAGAGGCGCTCGCCAGGCTCAACGTCAAGGATCTCTACCCGCCCGGTGTCGCTCGGCAGGTGATGGCACAGCTGCGCGATCCTCAGATCCGCGCGCGCGGCAGATTGGGAGCATCTCGACAGGAGATTGTCGCCAAAAACGGCGAGCGCGTTCCGGTGAGCATGACGGCCTCGATCATCTACGAGGGAGAGCAGGAGACGGCCACGGTGGGGATCTTCACCGACCTGCGCGACCGCATGCAGCTCGAGCGGAAGCTTTCGGACTTCGAGAATCGGCTCGAAGAATCGGAGAAGACCTCGGTAATTGTCGAGTTGGCAGGCACCGCGGCGCACGAGCTGAACCAACCGCTCACCTCGGTGATGGGCTATGCGGATTTGCTCAAACGCAAGCTCAAAGAGGACGATTTCGCCTTTCGGCCGGTGGAAATCATTTACCGCGAGGCGGAGCGGATGGCAGAAATCGTCCGCAAAATTGGAAAGATCACCCGCTACGAAACAAAATCCTACATAGGGACCGCGAAGATACTGGATCTGGACAAGGCTTCGTCGCATGAAGAATGAGCAGAGGGCGGATGACGGCGAATTGAACGCTGCTTTCCGCTTGTTCTTCGAGCTGTCGGACGCGCCGGCCGCCGTTTGTGATTCGAAGCTCCAGGTGATCGCGGCGAACGAACGGTTCGAGCAGCTCTGCGGCGCGCGCGGCCCGGCGGGGTGCCGACTCGACCGCTTTTTCACCGTTCGCTCCTTGCTCGTGCCTGAGAACGGCGCAGCCACAGAGTCCTTGACCATCGACGGGCAGGGCAAGCGCCTGCGAGTGATGATCGCGCGGCGGGGCGAGCTTTTCGCGGTGGTGCTTAAAGCAGCTTCGGATGCAGGCGAACTCAGCGAAAGCCTGCAAGCCGAACGCTCGCTGCTGAAGTACCTCGAGGAGCTGCTGGACCATGCCAATGCGCTGATCGTCGCCACCGACCGAGAGGGAAAGGTCCGAGTTTTCAGCAAGCTCTTCTTGAGCCTGACCGGCCGGAAAAAGGAAGAGGTGCTGGGAAAAGACCTGCTCGCGCTCATTCCCGAGATCGAGCGAATGCGAGTCGCTCAGATTCTTTCCACCGCGCTGAGCGGAGAGCGAGGCTCCAATTTCGAGACGCGAATCAGCGTCGGCGAAGGAAGGGAAGCCAAGGTATCGCTGGCCACCTCGCCGGTGTTTGGGGCCGATGGTCAAGTGGACGGGATGCTCGCCATCGGCCAGGACTTGAGCACCCTTCAGGAGCTGGAGCACCGCGTCATCCACGCAGAAAAGCTCGCTTCGATGGGGCGATTCGCCGCCTGCCTCGCTCACGAGATCAACAACCCATTGACTGCGGTCGTCAGCTACGCCGATGCGCTGCTTGCTCGCTCGATCGGCAGCGACAGTCCGGATCAGGAAAAGCTGCGAAAAATCCTCGACGGCTGCGAGCGAATTCTCCGCTTCACTCGGCAGCTCGTCTCCTATGCGCGACCCTCGCCGGACCGCCTGGAGCCCGTCGACGTCAATGACCTGCTCGACACCGCGCTCAGTTACTGCGACCACGTCTTAAGTCATTACGGCATCTCCGTCGACAAGACCTACCAGAAGCCGCTGCTGCACGTGTTGGCGATCAAGGGCAACCTGGCCCAGGTGTTTGTCAACTTGATTACCAATGCGTGCCAGGCGATGCAGCCGGGCGGAGCGCTGCGCCTGTCGACGCGCCAGGAGGGCCAAGAGGTGGTCATTCACGTCACCGACAACGGGGCGGGAATGGATTCACAGACGTTGGCCAAGGTGTTCGAGCCCTTCTTCACCACCAAACCCGATGGAAGCGGCAGCGGACTTGGCCTGTCGATCGCGCAAAACATCGTGGAAAGCCACGGTGGGAAAATCGTCGTCCAAAGCTCAGTCGGTCTCGGTACGACATTCGTGATTCGATTGCCGGGCCTGCCTGGCGATCACGCGATCTTGAGCAGTTTTACATTCGAGAATCAGCACCCTCAGCCCGCTACGGTTTGATTTCTGTTGGAGTCGTGTTTCACCCGGTATTCGCGCCGCGCACACCTGGGTTCCAGAGAACACATTTGTTTACGAAGTGCCTCGCTCTTCAGAGCGGAGATGCGTCACAAGGTAGGCGTACTATTTAATAATTCACTGACTTGAAAGCGTCGAAGCGCTTGTTCGCCCGCCTTGACATACCGTGACACCCGAACCTAAAGTTTACGCTCCCATCGAGCAATGTTCGATGTCGTAAATGTCAAGCCTTGGACAGCGGCCGGTGAGACAAAAAGTCTGGTTTTGTTTCAATTGGCCGCAATGCCTCCGGAGGAGTGAAAGACAATGAATCTGGCTTCTTTGAGCTACGTTAGCTTGCTTGCAGCGGAGACGGCCGGCAAACAGAGCGAGTCGTTCTTCGACAACATTGCTCGGCGTTGGACAGCGGGCGACTGGGGCATGTACCCGATTGCAATTTGCGCCGTGGTGGCGGTGGCGATCATCCTCGAACGCGTCCTCTATCTGTTCTTCAGAGCTTCGATCAACAAGGAAGCGCTGCTTCGCGGATTGAAGAAGCACATCTACTCCGGCGACCTGGACAAGGCGATCAATTACATCGCCGGTCAAAGGAGCACGCCGCTGACAAACGTGATCAAGGCCGGTTTGATGAACGTGCCAAAGGGCGAAGAGGAAGTTCAGGCCGCGCTGGATGAGGCGTCCCTTCGCGAGACGCCACAGCTGGAGGCGCGGACTGGATATTTGGCAATGCTCGGAAATGCAGCGATGCTCGCCGGGCTGCTCGGAACGGTCTCCGGTTTGATCCGCTGCTTTGAAGCGGTGGCCACGGTGAATCCGGCGGACAAAGCCACCATTCTCGCCGCCGGCATTTCCGAAGCGATGAACTGCACTGCCTTCGGATTGTTGACCGCAATTCCGGCGCTGATTGCTTTCTCGGTGCTGATGGGACGGACTCAGAGCTTGATTAATGACATCAATGAAACATCGGTGGCGGTGTTGAATTTGATTATTTCCAACCGAGACAAGTTCAAGAACATGCATGTTTCGGCGCGGAATGACGAGGATTAATCGGTAGTCAACCAAACCGTCTGTCCGAAAGGAGCGTTGCATGGCCGGCGGAATGGATCTCGGCACCGGCGGGAAGAGCAAGAAGAAGCCGCTCGATGCTACGATCAACCTCGTTCCCTTCATCGATTTGATGGCGGTGACGATCAGCTTTTTGATCATGACTGCGGTGTGGACGCAGATCGGTCGGCTCCAGGTGTCGAACAGCGGCGGGCCCACCGATCCCAATCAGCAGGAAGAGAAGGAGAAAACGCTTCCGCTGTCGCTGTTGATCACCGACAAAGAGTTGCGCCTGAGCATCGGGCCTACCACCGACGCGCCAATCCCCATCGTGCGGGATGCGAAGGGGCGGATCGAGCTCACCAAACTGGAGGCGAGAATCAAGGAAGTCCGAGCTCAGCTTCCAGATCAAAGTGCAATTACGCTGCAGCCCGAAGACAACGTGAAGTACGAAGATCTCGTCCGGATCATCGACGACTGCATTGGCTCGGGTTTGCCCAACGTTTCCGTCGCCGCCGCGATGGGATAGCTGCGCGAGGAACGACCCATGGCCATCCAGGCTCCCGGAAAGCGATACGGCAAGCGTCTTGAGAAGTCCAAAGTCTTTGGTCACGGAGGCGTGGCCAGGAGGGCGATGTTTGCCGACCTGCTGATCACTCCGATGGTCGACATGTTTGTGATCATCGTCCTTTTTCTGATCGCGAATTTCTCAGCCACCGGCGAAGTGCTGATGATGACCAAGGACGTCCAGCTTCCCGAAGCGGTCAACGTCCGAGAGGTAGAGATGGTTCCGGTAGTGATGGTCTCCAAAGATCAAGTCTTGGTGAGCGGGACGGTGATCGGCCGGGTGGAGGACCTCTCGCGCGAGGACTACCTCAACATTCCATCGCTCGAGGAAAAGCTCCGGGAGATGAAGAAGCAGTACGAGGATCTCCACAGCCTGGCCAAGGACGAAGCCGGCGGATTTAAGGGCGACGTGAACATCCAGGGCGACAAGGATGTCACGTACAAGATCATGAAGCGCGTGATGTTCAGCTGCGCCACGGCGGGCTACAACAACATCAACTTCGCAGTGATGTCCGCCGGTTCGGGCAAAGCTCTCGAAGAGAAAGCCAACTCAGTCAGTCAGTGACCGCAGGCGCAGCGGTTGGTGCTCTTTCAGCTCCGCGCGGGAGTAGGCCGTGCCGGCCGACACCAGATGGCACAGCCATCCGAGCAAGCCCGCGGACCCGATCCAGATGCCTGGCGTGATGATCAGCCAGAACAACCCGCGAAGAATATCGCGATTGTAGAATTGCCCGAGCCCCGGGATCAGAAACGACAACAAGGCAGCGGCGTGTGGTCGATACATGGCAGAACCTCCTGAACAAGTACGACGGCGCCCTGGGCCGATTGCAGCCGAGTAGCTTAGACCCGTAGCCAGCGCCGGGCCTTGGGACCGAGGAAGGCCATCGCGCCAGCGACGGCGAAGAAGCGGACGGTTCGGCCGATCAGCGCAGCCAGCAGGAAGCGCTCGAGAGGTACGAGGACCATGCCGCTTCCAATCGCGACAACCTTGAACGGCGTGGGCAGAACTGAACAGAGAAGCGACAACACCCAGAAGTTGTCGCCGAGCAGCTCGCCAACGCTGGCGTCGATCCCGAATCGGTGGACGTGGGCATTCAAATCGATCGAAAGGAAGCTCATCGCCCCGGCATGCACCAGCTTGCCCAGCTCGTAGCCGATGATGCCGCCAAACATGCTCGCTACGGTCCCCAGCGCAGCCAGCCACCACCATCGCTTTGGCTGTGCGAGTACCATTGGAATCAACAGGGCGAAGGGCGGGATGGGGAAAACCGAGCCGTCGACTATTGAAATCAGCAGCATCAGCGCGAGGGCATACCGGCTCGATGAAAGCGCTTCGATGTTCTGGTAGAGGCGGCGGTACCAAGAGGCGCGCGTCGGAAGCGCCCCGGTCGCGGTCAAATCGGTGTCTGGCATGTGGGGTCAACCATACCCACAGCTCGCCCGACCTCCAACTGCACCGGGTCGGGGTGCAACGCAGCCAAGGGCTGGGCGGCAAAACTGCCGCCGCTGCGTTACGTTCACGACAATGACCGCTCTCGAACGAGTGGAAAAGGCGTCCTCGGCGCTCAGGGTATTCCCGCTCCCATCGGTGGTCCTCTTTCCGGGGATGGCGCTGCCGCTGCACATCTTCGAGCGGCGTTACCGGGACTTGGTCCGGGACAGCCTCGCCGCGGACAAAGTGATGGCGATGTCCCAGGTCGAGCCTGGCCAGGAAGCGGAGTACGCTGACCGGCCCTCTCTTCGCCCGATGTGCTGCGCTGCCCTGATTGCCTGGCATCAAGAGCTCGAGGAGGGGCGCTACAACATCATCTTGCAGGGCGTGGCGCGTGCACAGATCTGCGAAGAGCTGCCGGCTCGGAAGCGCTACCGGGAAGTCCGCGCGCAGATCCTCTGCGATCCCGCCTTCAGCGGTCCGGAAGAAGAGCAATTGAGGCAGACGGTCTTCGAGCTGGCGGGGCGATTGCCGCCGGCCTTCGGACAGAATCTGCTGAAAAACGCCGCGCGGATGACCGGCGGAAACCTGGCCGATGCCATGGCGGCAGCCCTGGTGGTGGACATCGAGCGACGCCAGCAATTGCTCTCCGAGCTGGATGTGCGCCAACGGCTGCTTGGCGTAGTGGACGAAATAGGGGAATTGATCGGACGATTGGCGCCGGGGAAGGCCCCGGGTCCGGTGAACTGAGTCTGGTCGCTCACGCGCGGCGGTGAGCGGCGGGAGTGCCGATGCGGCTGGTGAAGATAGGCCTCGCGAGCGTGAACACGACGGTTGGCGCATTCGGTGCGAACGTCGACCGCGCGATTCGCATCGCTCAGCAAATGGCGGCCGATCAGGTCACTCTCGGCGTGTTCCAGGAGCAGCTGGTCGGCGGATATCCGCCCGAGGATTTGATTCAGTGGCAGGGATTCGTGGATCGGCAGTGGAACCAGCTGCTTCGCTTTGCGGAATCCACCGCCCGCTTGCCGACCGTCTTCGTCCTCGGGGTTGCACTGGCGCATCAGGGGTTGCGCTTCAACTGCGCCGCCGTGGTGGCCGCCGGTCGAGTCATTGGCCTAGTGCCGAAGGAGAAGCTGCCCACCTACAACATTTTTTACGAGGGGCGGAATTTTTCGCGAGGCGTTCCCCTTGCCGAAGGGAACTTCCGGGGCGTTTTTATCGGCGATCGGGTGTTCAAGTTCGATTTCGGAACGCTGGCGGTAGAAGTCTGCGAAGATCTTTGGAGCGCCGACGGTCCGATGCGGCGGCGGACCTATTCAGGAGCCGAGCTGGTCGCGAATATCTCCGCCTCGCCTTTCAGGGTTGGAACGGAGCAGAGCCGCCGCGAGCTGATTGCCACACGCGCGGCCGATCACCAGTGCACCATCGCCTACGCCAACGCGCTCGGCTGCAACGACGGCCTGATATTCGACGGGGGCGGTTACCTCAATCAGAACGGCAAATGGATGATGGTGGCACCGCGGTTTCGCGAGGGGTACGCCGCGGGAACGATTGATCTCGACCGCACCGCGCGCCTGAGATCCGAGAACACCACCTGGCGCGTCGATCGCGAAAGCTACGCCGCCGCGCACCCGCTGGTGCCTTTCCTGGAGGTTCCGGCGTCGGATTTCGCCACCCGTCGCGAGCAACTCAAGTACCCAGTTCCTCAGCAGCGCAGCTTCTTCCTGCCGTCGCAGGAAGCCCGCCCATCCCCGCGGGAGGAATGGTGCGAGGAAATTCTCGACGCGCTGGCGCTCGGCGTCGGCGACTACTTCGAGAAGACCGGCGCCTTTCGGTCGATGGGCGTCGCTTTGTCCGGCGGCCGAGACTCGTTGCTCACCCTACTGATCGCTTACCGGTACGCCAAGCGAGCGCGGCCGGAGAATCCGGGTTCGCTGTTGCAAGCGTTCTACATGCCGACTCGGTACTCATCGCCTCAGACTCGCAAGGCGGCGGAGACGATTTGCGCCGAGCTGTCGATTCCGCTGAAGGTGGTGCCGATCGAGGAGGCGTTCGAGCGGGAGTTGGCGGCCGCTCGACAGATGCTCGGCGACTCCAAGCTGACCGCCCTGACGGAGCAGAACACCCAAGCTCGGCTGCGCGCGCAGCGGATGTGGAATTGGTCGAACACATCCGGCGCGCTCTTCTTGCAGACCGGGAACATGAGCGAGAAAGCAGTCGGCTACACCACCGTGGGGGGCGACCTGATGGGCGGTTTGGCGGTGATCGCCAACGTTCCCAAGACGGTAGTCGTCTACTTGCTCGATTACTTGGCGGAGAAAACCAACCTCGAGGGCATTCGCCTGGCGATGGCGCGACCCGCTGGCCCAGAGCTGGCGCCGAATCAGGTCGGTGAAGATGAGCTGATGCCCTTCCCAATTCTCGATGCCTGCTTCTATCTCTTCGCTGGCGAGAAGCTCTTGCCCGCGGAGGTGCTTTCGGTGCTCACCGGAATGTTCCCCGAGGTCCCGCCGGAGCGCTTGAAGGCCTTTGTCGAGAAGTTCACCAAGCTCTTTTTGCAATCCATCTTCAAATGGGTCCAGTCGCCGCTGTCGCTGCACATCGGCAATCTGGATTTGGAGCGGGAGCGAGCGCTGCAGCTGCCGGTGGTCACCCGAACGGATTGGGTTGTCGAGTAGCCGCGTGCGCTACCGGGAGACGACGCTGTCGCGCCCGCCTTGCTTGGCCTTTAGACATGCCCGTTCGGCGGCTTCGACCAGATTCCCCCACGGCTCGCCGCGCCTCAGCGTGGCCAACCCTAGAGAAACGGTCAGGTGATAAACGCCCGAATCCGACGAATGCCGAGTAGCCGCCACCGCGCGCCGCATCCGCTGGGCAAGTCGCAGAGCTCGTTCTTCGGAGAATGCCGGCAAGTAGATCCCGAAGGAGCCGCCGCCCAGCCGGCCAATCGGTCCTCGTCCGTCGACCACTTCGGAGATTTTGCTGGCCAACCAACCGATGGCATCGTCAAGGTGCGTCGCTCCGTGAACGTCGTTGTGCTCCTGCAGCTGATCGACGTCGACCAGCAAGAGCGAGAGCGGATCTCGCTGTCGCTGCGCCCGGGCAACGGCGCGCGCGAGCTGCAGCTCGAAGTACTCCTTCTTCCAGGCGCCGGTGTGAAGGTCGGTATAGGCGGCTACGTCGGACAAGTTGTCGCTCCGCGTTCAATTCTACCCGGTGCGCCGCTTTTCGTGGGCCCTCCGAAATCCGTGGTAGTACCGCAGCGCCTGATCGCCTACCGACTGAATGTGGCGATTGTTCAGATATGCGGTGACAGGCGCAGCGACGAGTGGAAGGGCGCGGCCGAAAGTCGTCAGGCCGCTTCGTTCGAGCAATTTCCCAGCGACCTTGCCCAGCACCTTCGGGCCGGCGCGCTGAAGGGGACCCAATCCATTGGCATAGGCAAACAGATCCAACAGCTCTCTCCGCGCTCGCGGGCTCTTGAGGTTCACCCCATGAAGCGTAGCGATGTCGACCAGAAGTCCGATTTGCAGCCAGCTCATCACCAGCAGATCCGCTGGAAGCGATACCAGCCCGAAGACCCCGCTCACCCCGCCCACCATGCTTGCGATTTCCTTCTTGGTGTCGATCAAGCGCTGCGCCAGCTCGCGCTGCTCCGCGGACGGATAGCGGCGAATCAACGCCGATACTCGGCGCCGAGAGCGCGCCACCGAGGAGAGCACGACGTCCGCGAGCCGCTGGTTGGCCAGCTTCTTCAGCTCCGCGGGCGTGAGCTTGCGCATCTGTTCGCGAAGAGGATCGAACGCCATCCCGCGCACAATCGCAGGGTGGCTCGCCGCCGTAAAGGAGCGCGTTGCTCGGATGGCGAATTGCGAACTCGGCTCACTGTTGGAAGTGCACCGCCTGCGTGTGGCGAACAGGGATGGACACGCCTCCGGACGCGACCTCTCCCGTGAAGCCAATCTCGACTGCTCCCTTCAGGCGCGTCGCTACCTGCGCCGCTTGTGGCAGGTGGAGGGTCACCGGCAATGTCACTTGTCGCGAGCCCTTGCCTTCGAGCTCGCCGATCTCGCCCGAGGAGAAGCTTCCAACGCTTGCCCCTGCGATCTGCAGGGCGCCCGAGACGCTCTGAATGGGCAGCGGATACGAATTTCGGTTGGTGAGGGTGATCGGCAAATCCAAAGTTGCGCCCTCCGTAGAGAGCCGACTGACTCGCGGCGATCCGAATTCCAACTTCGGGATCTTTGGCACCTCGAGCTGACCCTCGATGGACAGGGGAAGCCGTACCACCCCCATCGGACTGGCGACGCCGACCTCGCCCTGGGCTTGGTAGCTCACGGAGTCCTTGGTCAAGAACGCCTCGATCGCGGGCGCCAACTCAGCGAATTTGACCGAAGCGGGAAACTCGAGATCCGCTACTCCCTCGGTGGGTATGTGCAGTCCCTGGGGCGGTGCACCGGCGATCACCTGCTTGCCTTCGATCGAAAAGGCATACTTCACTTCGGTAAGAGAAAGACCAATCGGGTTCGGATTCCGGACCGAATAGACGAGGTCGACGGTGGCCGACCCAAGCGAAACGCTCTGGAGGCGGGCTTCCTTGAAGGTGAGGGTGGGTTCGGCAAAGGCCTTTTCGGTGAGCTGCTTGAGGGAAGCACAGGCGGTGAACGAGGTGATCGACAGCAATGCGATGTGCAATCGGTGCATGGGATAGGGTTGGGCGACGAACGCCCGCATCACAAGCCCGCGCGGCCGGCCCTGAGGACCGCGCGAAGGAAGGGAAGAGGTGGAGTGGATGGGTCTTGAGAGCATCTCTGCGGCGATGAGCCCGCGCGCAACTGCAAATTTACCGCCTGCTCCGGCCGGTGTGGAGGACGACAACGGCCTACCTCGGTTTGGCACGTACGCAGGTTCCGTCGCCGAGGTGAATTTGGCGCGACTGCGAGGAGTGTTTGCGTTGTCGAGGCCGATGCGCCTCGTCAAGCACAAGCGCTGGCAGTACGTGATGGTGGCGAGCCCGGAGATTCTCGCGGTGCTCTCGATTGCCGACCTGAGCTACACCGCCAACGCGTTTGCCTGCGCGGTCGACCTTCGAGAGAAGAAAGTCCTCTTTGACGGCGGCTACATGGGATTACCTTCGCCCTTTACGCTCGTCTCGAATCATCCTGCCGAAGGAGCGCGCGCGAGGTTTGCCGCGCCTGGGGCGCGGTTTTTCTTCGAACGTCCGCGCGGGCAAGATCGATATCGAATCGCCGTTGATTTAAAGCGGATGGGCCGGGCACGATTCTCCTGCAGCGCGGAGCTTACTGCTTCGCCAGCTCCGCCCTTGACCGTCATTGCGCCCGTTCCTGACGGCGGGGTAGTCAACGTCACACAGAAATGGGCGGCGCTTCCAGCTGCGGGAACGATCGAAGCCGCCGGCCGCCGGTATGTCCTGGACGGTGCGTTTGCCGGGCTGGACTACACGAACGGGTACTTGGCGCGCCGAACGAAGTGGCGCTGGGCATTCGCGGCCGGTCGCCTTCCCGACGGAACGCCGCTGGGCCTGAATGCGGTCGCTGGATTCAACGACGCGACCGACGAGGCAAACGAAAACGCGCTTTGGCTCGGCGAACGCCTGATTTCCCTGCCTCGCGTGCGATTCGACTTCAACCCCGCCAACGTGCTCGAGCCGTGGGAGTTGAAGACCGAGGACGGGCAGCTGAGCTTGCGCTTTCTGCCGGTGCACGCGCACCGCGAAGAGCGCGACTACAAAATCGTGAAGAGCCATTTCGTGCAGCCGTTGGGTTGGTTTGAAGGCGAAATTGCGATCGACGACAAGGTCGTCGCGATCGAGCGGTTGCCGGGGGTGGTCGAGGATCAGGACATCCTGTGGTAGTCAAACCGATCGGCAAACCTGCCGCAGGATGTCGAGAGACTCGAGCGCCTTCCCGGCGCCGATCACCACGGCGCTGAGTGGATCCTCGGCGAGGAAGACCGGAAGACCGGTTTCTTCGCGCAACAGGGTGTCGAAGTTCTTGAGCAGCGCCCCGCCGCCCGCCATCACAATGCCGCGATCTGCGATGTCTCCGGCGAGCTCTGGCGGCGTTCGCTCCAGAGTCATCTTCACCGCATCGACGATGCCGTTCACCGCTTCGCCGAGCGCCTCGCGGATCTCGTCGGAGGTGATCGTGAGCGTGCGCGGCACTCCGGCAACGAGATCGCGCCCCTTGATCTCCATGCTCATCACTTCGTCCGTCGGATAAGCCGTCCCGATCCCCATCTTGATCAGCTCGGCGGTGCGCTCTCCGATGAGGAGATTGTACTTTCGCTTCACGTACTGGATGATCGCTTCGTCCAACTTGTCCCCGCCGATTCGCACGCTCTTGGCGTAGACGATGCCCGCAAGCGAAATCACCGCCACGTCCGAGGTTCCCCCGCCGATGTCGACGATCATGTTCCCGGACGGCTCGGTGACCGGAAGACCCGCCCCGATGGCCGCAGCCATCGGCTGCTCGATGAGGTAGACCTCGCGCGCTCCGGCATTCTCCGCTGCCTCGCGCACCGCCCGCCGCTCCACTTCGGTGATTCCCGAGGGAATCCCGATAATGATTCGCGGCTTGACCAGCGTCTTGCGGTTGTGGGCGCTTTGGATGAAGTACCGAAGCATCGCGGCGGTGATCTCGAAATCGGCGATCACGCCGTCTTTCATCGGGCGAATGGCCACGATGTTGCCCGGCGTTCTGCCGAGCATCTCCTTGGCCTCTTTGCCGACGGCGAGCACCTTCTTGCCGCCGCGGGCGTCCTGCTGCACCGCGACCACCGACGGCTCGTTGGAGACGATCCCGACGCCGCGAATGTAAATCAAGGTGTTCGCGGTTCCGAGGTCGATCGCCAGATCGCGGGAGAACAACGTGTGAACCCAGTCAAACATCGTTTATGGCTCTCGCAAGGCGAAGCACGGCCTAAACCGCGCCGGCCCTACCTCCTGTCTGCTCTGTTGGCTGAGATCGCGCGGTGCCCGCCCTGCAAGGCTTCGCCATCGATGAATTCCGTCACCGCTTCACGGTGTATTTGACCACCGCGTAGAGCGCTCGCACTCCGTCCTTCCAACCGATCTTTTTTCCTTCCGCATAGGTCCGCCCATAATAGCTGATCGGCACCTCGTAAATCCTGTAGCGCCCGTGCGCAACTTTCGCGGTGATCTCCGGCTCCACCCCGAAGCGGTCCTCTTCGATCTGGATGTCCCTCAAAACGTCCATCCGGAACGCCTTGTAGCAGGTTTCCATGTCCGTCAGGTTGAGGCCGGTCGTGACATTGGAGAGCGTGGTGAGAAAGTTGTTGAGCACGGTGTGCCAGAAATAGAGCACCCGACGCGGCGTTCCGGTAAAGCGGCTCCCGAAGACCACATCGGCTACGCCGTCGATGATCGGCTGAATCACTTTGGGGATGTCCGCCGGGTCGTACTCGAGATCGGCGTCGTGCACGATGGCGATGTCGCCGCTCGCCTCCCCAAACGCGCGGCGAAGCGCGGCGCCCTTGCCCTGATTCTCTTCCTGGAAGAGAACCCGGACTCCGTCGATTTGCCTCGGTTCGGCGTCGCCGATCGCCTGAATGCCCTCCTTGGAGATCCGCTCCAGAAGCTCCCGACTGCCATCGGTTGAGCAGTCGTCGATGACCACCAGCTCCTTGGGAAAGTCGACCCGAATCAAGCGGCGCAACGACTCCGCCAGAGTAGGCGCTTCGTTGTAGACGGGAATGACGACCGAGACCTTCAGAATGTCCCCGAGCCCAAGAGCGAACGTCGCGCCCCTTAGCCCACACCAGGCGCCGCGGCAAGCCCTCTCAGGCGCTTGCCGTGGTTTTTATCTTAGCCAACCTTGGGCTACCGTTGTCTGATCGCATTGGCTGAGCGCACAGCCGAACCTTGGACGCCTCCACCCCCTGCCCAAAGTGCCATAAGCCGTTGGACGGAGCACCCAACTTCTGCCCCGCTTGCGGCGAAGATCTGCGCGGCCTCACTCCCGAGTCGAACACCCTGGCCGGTCCCTGGGCAGGGTCGATTATCGACGGACGTTACCGGCTGACCGAGAAGCTCGGCGAAGGCGGGATGGGGACGGTCTACAAAGTGGAGCACGTCAGGATGGGCAAGGTCTTGGCGCTCAAGGTGCTGCGGCCGGAGATCGCCATCGACAAGAAGATCAAGCAGCGTTTCCACCAGGAAGCGCGGCTGGTATCGAAGCTTTCGCATCCAAACACCATCCAAGTGTTCGACTTCGGCGAGCTGGAGGATGGCTCGCTGTACATCGCGATGGAGTACCTCTCGGGGCGCGACCTCGCCTGGACATTGCGCACGCATGGCTCGCTGCCGGAAAGGAGAGCGATTTCGATCGTCATCCAGGTGCTGGGTTCGTTGTCTGAAGCGCACGAGAACAACATCATTCACCGCGATGTCAAGCCGGCGAACATCATGCTGCTCAAGGGCCGGGCGGGCGACGATCGAGTGAAGGTGCTCGACTTCGGGATCGCTAAGCTCACCGAAGACGAGCAGCGCAAGCACATCACCGGGGTGGCGGACTTCCTCGGCACTCCGGCATACATGTCTCCCGAGCAGGCCAAAGGGGAGAGCCTGGATTCGCGAAGCGACCTTTACTCAGTTGGCGCGATGCTGTTCGAATTGGTCACCGGCAGAGGCCCGTTCGTCGGTCCTACTCCCCTGAGCATCATCACCAAGCACATGACCGAGTCGGCGCCTCGATTCGCCGACGTGGCGCCGGACAAGTTTGTCAGCTCGAACCTGGAAAAAGTTGTGCGCAAGGCGCTTGCCAAGGATCGCCAGGACCGCTTCGCCAGCGCCGAACAGATGCGGGAGGCGCTGGAGCAGGTTCGCAGCGAGGTGGGGGCGTCGAACCATCATTTCACCCCGATTCCGGACGAAATCACCGGGTCGAAGATGGCCCGTCGCGAAGACTTCGATCGCTTCGAGCGCTCGATGCGAGTTAAACGGACGCTCGCGCCGGTCCTGTTCCTCGTCCTGATGGGTGGCTTGACCGGCAGCGTGCTCAGGTACTGGCAGCAGGAAACGGATGACCGCCCGAGCAGCGTGGAGCGCGAGCCGAACAACGAACCTTCACAGGCAAACCTGATTGCGCTGGGGCTGCCGGTCCGCGGAATGATCGGTCGGCCGCTTTCAGAGCGCGACTCGGATCGAGACATCTTCCTGGTAAATCTCGCCGCGCCGACCACGGTGACAATTGAGGTGACCGGCGTGCCAGACATGAATCTGGTGGTGGAGGTGCTCCAACTGGAGGCGACGGCTTCCGGCGACCAGAAGCTGGTTCCCCGGGTTTTCCTCGATGATGCGCCGGCAGGAGGCGGCGAGCGGGTGGATGCGCTGGGCGCGCAGGCAGGACCGTTGTACGTGCGAATTCAGGAGCGCGCTTATTTTACCGAGCCTCCGCGGCCGCCCAGAGAGACGACCCACGCCTCTTACGTCCTCACCGTGACCCGGACGCCGACCGATGGCCAGGTGGAGGTCGAGCCGAACGATACGTTGGCCACCGCGACGAGGGTCGGGATCGGCAAGGCGGTGGCGGGATTTACCGGAGCTGCGATTCCATACAGTCCGACATTCGCGGACCAAGCATTTTCAGGGGTGGACTTCTTGCTCGCCTACACCGAGGACAGCTCGCCCCGAGCAATGGCCGCAATCTTGATCGGACCTCCGGCGGGCGCAATCGCCGTTGTCGACGCCGCAGCTTTCGAGTTCTGGCAACAGAAAGCCAGCGCTTCCGCCGAATCAGGCAAGGCACTGCAGTTGCCGGAGCCGCTCCTGGTATCCGATCAGCCCAAACTCTTGCCGCTCTCGGCTTCCTCATTTGGTTTTGGGGTGCGGGTGCAGGCGGCGGACGCCTCGGTGCGGCCCGGCTCGGAATACTCCGTCGCTTTCGTCAGCGATGGCCCGGACGGAATGGCGGGCGCGATCGACCTCGCGCGGTCCCTGATGCATCGAAGTCGCGGGCGCGAGGGCCACGAAGTGCTCAGGCTCGCCGAATCTCGTTTTCCGCAGTCTCCCCAGCTGGCCGAGCTGCGAAGGCTGCGAAGCGAGAGTGAAAAGCTGGTCTCCGGCTCGCCCTGACCGGCCCGCGAGCCGTTGCGTTGCGCCGCTGCCGTGAGCGGGGGTAGATCGATTGCTCCGGACGAAAGGTCGTGCGCGATGCGAAAGCTCCAGCAGTCTCCCGAGCGGTTCGAAAATTACATCGGCGGTCAGTGGGTTCCACCGGCCACGGGCGAGTACGCGCCCAATCGAAACCCGGCCGATCTCGATGACGTCGTCGGGCACTACCCCGCTTCGGGGGCGAAGGATGCGCAGGCGGCAATCCAGGCGGCGAAAGATGCATTTGGCGGATGGGCCGGCACCCCGGCGCCGAGCCGCGGCCGAATCTTGGCGAAGGCGGTCGAGATTTTCCGCTCGCGCATCGACGAGCTCGCGCGGGCGCTCTGCCGCGAGGAGGGAAAGACACTCGCCGAGTCGCGCGGCGAAGTGATGAAAGGCATCAACCTGTTCGAGTTCTACGCCGGCGAAGGCTTTCGCCTCCGCGGCAAGACCGTGCCCTCCGAGATGCCCAAGACGCTGACCTTCACCCTCCGACAGCCGCTCGGCGTCGTAGCGCTGATCACGCCGTGGAACTTCCCGTTCGCGATTCCCGCGTGGAAGAGCGCTCCGGCGCTGGTGGCCGGCAATACGGTGGTTCTCAAGCCGGCGTCGGGCACTCCCGCCACCGCGATGCTGATGGCCAAAGTGCTGCACGACGCCGGGCTTCCGAAAGGCGTTTTCAATCTCGTCGCTGGGTCCGGTGGATCGGTCGGCAATGCCCTCGTGGATCATCCGGATGTGAAGGCCGTGTCCTTCACCGGCTCCAATGCCACCGGCATGGCGCTCAACGAGCGCTGTGCGCGGCGAGGCATCCGGGTCACTTGCGAGATGGGCGGCAAGAATCCGGTGGTGGTGCTCCAGGATGCGGATCTGGATCTTGCGTGCACCGGCATTCTGCAGGGAGCTTTTGGCTCGACCGGCCAGCGTTGCACCGCGACCTCGCGCGTGATCGTCCAACGGCCCGTGTCGCAGCAGGTGATCGACGCGCTGGTCGACGGAGCGCGCCGCTTGAAAGTCGGAAACGGATTGAACGCCGGCATCGATATGGGCCCGGCGGTGGACGAAGCCCAGCTCAAGACGGACCTGCGCTACATCGAGGTCGGTCAGAGCGAAGGCGCGAAGTTGTTAACCGGCGGGAGGCAGCTCAAAGGCGGCGACTACGATAAGGGGTATTTCATCGAGCCCACCGTCTTCACCGGAGTCGAGCCGGGAATGCGGATTCACCAAGAGGAAATTTTCGGGCCGGTGATCGCGATCATCGAGGTGGACACCTTGGATGAGGCGGTCGACGCCGCCAATGCGGTTGAGTTCGGGTTGGCCAGCTCGATCTATACGCGCGACGCGAACGCGGCGATGTCGTTCATCGAGCGCTCGGAAGTTGGAATGGTTCACGTGAACAACCCGACCGTCGGGGGTGAGGCGCAGCTTCCGTTTGGCGGTTGGAAGTCCACCGGCATCGGCGAGCGGGAAATGTCCGAGGAGGGCGCGGAGTTCTTTACTCAGCTGAAGACGGTTTTCTTCGACTATACGGGGCAGGCGCGGCAATCGAAGATCTATTGACCCGCCGCTCGAATCGGGCGCTGCGCCCTTTCGAAACGGTCTGGGGATGCGGTAAATGAGTGCCGCGTGAATGACCTTCAGGAGAAGATTTCGGCTGCCTACGCCGATCGAGCGAAGCTGAAGGAAGCGCGGTTCGCAGACGCGGTGCGCGAGGCGGTATCGCTTCTCGACGCAGGAAAGCTCAGAGTCGCGGAGAAGGACGGCGATGAATGGCGGGTCAACGCCTGGGTGAAGGAGGCGATCCTGCTTTTCTTCGCGGTCTGCGAGATCAAGGTCATGAAGGTCGGCCCGTTCGAGTTCCACGACAAGCTTCCGTTGAAGAAGGGCCTTGACGCCGCGGGCGTTCGCCTCGTGCCTCCCGGAACGATCCGCTACGGCGCGTTCGTCGAGCCCGGCGCGGTGGTGATGCCCGGCTACGTCAACATCGGTGCATTCGTTGGATCCGGGAGCATGGTGGACACTTGGGCAACCGTGGGCTCCTGCGCGCAGGTCGGGCGCAACGTTCATCTATCCGGCGGCGTGGGACTCGGCGGCGTGCTCGAGCCGCCTGCCGCCACGCCGGTGATCGTCGAGGACGGCGCATTCGTCGGCTCTCGCTGCGTCATCGTCGAAGGCGTCCACGTCGAGGAGGAAGCGGTGCTGGGCGCGAACGTCGTGTTGACCGCCTCGACGCCGATCATCGACGTCACCGGTTCAGAAGAAAAGGTCTACAAAGGCCGCGTGCCCGCAAGAAGCATCGTCATCCCCGGCTCCAAGCCGAAGACTTTCCCGTCGGGAACATACTCGGTTCCGTGCGCTCTCATCATTGGACAGCGCCGCGCCAGCACGGACAAGAAGACGACGCTCAACGCGGCACTGCGGGATTTCGGCGTCCAGGCTTAGCGAGGACAACAGTCCCGCCGGGAGGACCACCGTCTAGGGCGATGGACGGTTCCGCGGGCGTTCCGCACGCAACTTTCGGCGCAATGATTGCAGCGGTCCCCGCGAGCACCGGGGCGTCCCGGGTTGGGGCAGCGTCGTGCGGGAGAGGCGATGACGAACCAGGCCTTCAAGGTTGGGTTGCTGGGCTTGTTGAGCGTGTCCGCCGCAGCGTGCTTCTCCGACGACGCGTCCGGCGGAATCTCGATCTCGCCCTCCAAGGTCACCGTAGTCGCGGGCGGTAACCCCGTCATCTTCACCGCGGCAGTCGCTGTCAACGCTGGCAGGATTACCTGGGCCCTAAATGGGGTGGGCACGCTCGCGGCACAAGGGGATTCCGCGGTCGCGTACATTCCTCCGCCGGCCGTCTCGGCGAGCACGTCGGCTGTGCTCACCGCCACCCTGGCGTCCACAGGCGACAAATCGACCGCGAATATCGAGATCGATCCTCCGGACGGAGGTATGCCGTCGGCGGCGGACAACAGCTTGCAAATATCCCCCGCGTCCGGGAGCGTCTACGCCGGAAGTGCGGCAATCGAATTCAGCGCTGTGCTCGCCGCAAGCACCGGCGCGGTGACGTGGTCTCTGGTTGGGCCGGGCAGCCTTTCTTTCGCGTCTCCTCTCATCGCCAGGTATGCGCCGCCCTTGTCGGTTGACGTGGATGCGACCGCCGTTCTTACCGCCCATTTGTCGGCTCCTCCCAGGGACGCGAGTGCCAACATTCTGGTGCGGCGGGCAGTGGGAAATCTCGTGGTGAACGTCGGGATACCGCCCGGCATCGGTTTGAGTCCGAACATCAACATCATCGGCCCGAATGGATTCGTTCGAGCGATCTACGCCAGCGAAACGCTCTCCGGCCTTGCCGTGGGCAGCTACAGCGCGGCAGCGAACCCCCAGCTGGTGACTGGGTCCATCGTCAGTACCTTCTACTTGCCCGGCATTGCCGGGAGCCCTGCGTCGATTACGCCAGGCAGAACAGCTGCCATCGACGTTGTCTACACCGCGCGAGCCGGAAGCGGCCACCTTTGGGTGGGCGACAGTGGCGCGCGACGGCTGCGAGGCTACGGCGGTGGGCAGCTGGCCACCTCGGGAACTGTTGCCGCCGAGCTCGCAATCGATTCGCTTCAATCCGGCTTCGGGACTTCCGCAGCTCTTGGAGCGAACGGAGACATCTGGGTCTTAGTCGATGCCTTCACCGTAGGCAGGTACCCTTCGGCGCGGCAGGGCGCTGGCGGAACTCCAGACGTTGTCCTCGGCATCGGAGCGCAGGGGGGCTTCCTCGATTTCGCGCTGGGCTTGGCGTTTGACGGCTCGGGAAACCTGTGGCTGACGAGCAACGCTCCACCTGGGCTTCCCTTCGGTCGGCGCATATTAAAATTCCGCGCCGCCAAGCTCCAGGCCAGCGATCCAAACCCATTTCCCGACGTCACCCTCCGCGGCAGCTCGAGCTGGTACCCGACCACACTCGCTTTCGATCGTTTCGGAAATCTGTGGGCCGCCGACTTCATCAATGATCGCCTGGTGAAATTCAGCCCCAGTCAGCTGGTTGCCGATGGCGCACCCACCCCGAGCACCATCATCAGCAACGTCGGCCCCGGTAATCCACTGAGCCTTCCTTACGAAATCGCGATCGACGCCGACGGGAATCTCTGGGCTGCCAACAGCGCCGACGAGCACCCCGCCGATCTCGTGATGTACTCGGCGACTCAAGCTGCGGCAGGGGGCAGCCCCAATCCCGCGATTCGCATTTCGAGACCTTCGCTGCGGCTCGCGCGCGGCCTGGCCTTCGACGCCAGCGGAGGGCTGTGGATGGGAATTCCCGGAGGCGTGGCGAGATTCTCACGGAGCCAGCTCTCCAGCGGAGGTGCCCCGACGCCGCAAATCCTCGTGCAAGACAGCGCGCTCGTTCTCCCAAGAACGCTCGTGTTTAGTCCGCCTCCGCCTTCCATCCCCCTCTACCGCTAGCGCGGCTTGGCCGTCGCTGCGCGGGACATCCAAAGTTGGGAGCGCCGCTTCCCCGTGGGAGAATCGACCGGCTCGACCCAAGTGCTCGACCCTTCCCTAGCTGAGACCACCCATTCCCCAGAGCACAGGCGTGCATGGGGTTTGCTGCTGCTCGCGGCATCGATGTGCGCCGGCGCTGCGGTTCGCGCGTGGCTTTCATTTCACGACGACGGGATCTACTGGCCGGATGAAATCTATCAGAGCCTCGAGCCCGCCCATCGGCTCGTTTTCGGGTACGGCCTGATTCCCTGGGAATTTGTGCAGGGCGCTCGCAGCTGGGCTTTGCCGGGGCTGGTGGCCGGGTTGCTGAAGTCATCCGTCTGGTTTGGCGCGGCGGAACCTCGCCAATACCTGTATCTCGTTCGGCTCTTTTTTAGCGCGGTCGGTGCAGCGACAGCGTTTGCGAGCTATCGGCTCGCGCGATCGTACGGAGCTTCCACCCTCGCGGCTGCCTGCGGCGCCGCGCTCTTCGCCTTGTCGGCGCCGATGATTTACTTCGGGCCGCGCGCGATGAGCGAGACCTCTTCGGCCCTCCCGGTCGTATACGGGCTGGCTCTCTCTCTCGCGCCAACGCCGAAGCGCTGGGCTCGGGTGCTGGGCGCCTCACTTCTCGGGGCGGCGGTGATGTTGCGGTTGCAAACCGCTATCTTCTGCGTCGCCCTTGTCGCAATGCTGGCAGCGCGCCGGCAGTGGCGTTTGGTACTCGAAGCAGTGGCGGTACTGGGCGTGTGGGCCGTTCTCTTCGGTCTGCTCGATAAGCTGACCTGGGGCGGCTGGTTCCATTCGGCGATCGCTTACCTTCGCGCGAACGTGCTCGAGCACAAAGCGGAAGTGTGGGGTACCGCTCCGGCGACCTATTACCTGGAGGTGATTTGGCGCTCGATGCCCGCGCCGGCAGTCTGCATGATGGTGCTGGGATTGTTGGCCGTCGCGCGTGCGCCGGGGCTGCTTATCGCGGCCGTTGCCTTCGTCGTTGTGCACTCGCTCGTCCCGCACAAGGAGCTGAGATTCATCTTCCCGGCGCTGCCAATTTTCTGCGCGCTTGCTGGCATCGGGATCGGTGTATTGCAAACGCGATTTCGAGGCGTGGCGGGGCTGGCCATCGCGGCGGTTCTGATTTCGTCCGGCGCATCGGCGGTTTTTTTCCATCGACTCACGTTTGGGGATCTCGGGCAGTACGAGAATCTAAAGCCGGGCGCCAGCGCGTACGATGATTTTGGAACGGTCAATCGCCTCTTGCTCGCGGCGCACGAACGCCCGGACTTATGCGGTCTAAAGATTGAAGCCGTCCACCTCGCCTGGACCGGTGGCTTCACTTATTTGCATCGCCCGGTTCCTCTCTATCCGCACGTCGGTCCGCCGAGAGCATCGGGTTTTTACAATTATGTGATTGCCTACGCAGCACTGGCGCCTGCGG
>Ga0126384_10000482_pt1 | contig 21830 bp, 15 predicted proteins | sample PanSoiMetPlot_36_FD_92543 | JGI IMG/M metagenome (GOLD analysis project Ga0126384, IMG submission 92543) | Tropical forest soil microbial communities from Panama - MetaG Plot_36 | ecosystem: Environmental > Terrestrial > Soil > Tropical forest > Bulk soil | place: Panama | collected 2016-02-17 | reverse complement strand
GCAAGAACCCGGCGTATGTACCGCGATCGGATCCTCCCGATGGCTTTGCCGGGGCAAAGATCGCGAAGGTCGACCGGGTCGAATGGCTGTATCTGCCCGATCCCACGACCGCAACGCAGGCGCTCATCCGCGGTGAAGGCGACATCATGGAGATTCCGCCCACCGATCTGATCCCGATCCTCGGGAAGGATCCCAATATCGTCCTGCAGGTGATCGACAAGACCGGCACTCAGGCGATCATTCGGCCGAACCACCTCTTCCCGCCGTTCAACAACGCGAAGGCTCGCCAGGCTTTGCTCTACCTCGTCGGGGACCAGAAGGACACGCTGGCGGCCATGGTCGGCCGACCCGACCTCGAAATTCCGTGCTGGGCAGTGTTCGTTTGCAATACGCCGCTCGCGACCACAGCCGGTGTCGGTGCTTGGGCCAAGGGCGATCGCAAGGCAAACCTGGAGCAGGCCAGGCAACTGCTGAAGGAATCCGGTTACGACGGTCGCCCGATCGTCATACTGGACCCCACCGACCAGGCTCTCATCCACAAGGCCGTGCTGGTCACCGCCGAAGGATTGCGCGAAATCGGAGCCAACGTCGATCTGCAGGCGATGGTTTGGGCGTCCGTGCTGTCTCGTCGGCAATCGAAGGATGCTCCGGGCCCACGCAGCAGCGGCTGGAACATTTTTTCCACCTGGGGCGGCGGCGTCATCATCGGTAATCCGCTCGCCAATCCGTGGGCCGCTTCTCCATGCGACGGCAAGAACTGGTTCGGATGGGTTTGCGACGAGGAGCTCGAGAAGATGCGGCTGGAGTTCATCACCGCGACCGGAGCACAGCGCGAGGAACTCGCAAAGCGCTACCAGACCCGGTTCTACGAAACGGTGCCCTACGTGATCCTCGGGCAGTACATGGCGCCGATCGCGTATCGCAAGAATATTTCCGGTGTGCTGGAGACGCCGCGGCTGGTGCTCTGGAACATCGAGAAGAGATAGTCTCGTCGTGCGCGTCATCGTCATCGGCGCCGGCATTGTCGGCACGGCGACGGCGTATTTCCTCTGGAAGCGTGGATGCGAGGTCGCCGTCATCGAGCGACGCGCGGACGCCGCCCTCGAGACCAGCTTCGGCAACGGCGGCGTCATTCATGTCAGCGAGGCGGAAACATGGTCGCGGCCAGGGATGCCGATGAACATCCTGCGCTGGCTCGGCAACGAGCAAGCACCTTTGCTGTTGCGATATCGAGCGCTGCCGCAGATGTGGAAGTGGGGTGTCGCTTTCCTGCGCAATTGTGCGGAGGCCCGATTCCGGAAGAACACGCTCGCCAATCTGCGTTTCGGACACTACAGCCTCGACGCATTGCACGAGATTACCGCCGACGTCGCGATCGACTACGATTCCAGCACACGCGGTGTTCTCAAAATCTATCGCAGCAAGCAAGCGCTGGATGCCGCGATCCGCGCGTGCGAGCTGTTCGCCGAAAACGGGCTGAGTTATCGGGCGCTCACGCCTATTCAAAGCGCCGAATTCGAGCCGGCCCTCGCGGCGACGCAGTCAAGCCTCATCGGCGCCCTGCATTTCCCAACCGATGAAGTTGGCGACTGTCGCAAGTTCACGCAGGGTCTTGCGGCGAATCTGGCGCGACAAGGCGTCGATTTTCGTTACGGACCGCAGGTTACCGGGTTCAGCGTGAACGATGGCGCAGTTACGACCGTAGAAACGGACCAGGGGCCTCTGCATGCCAATGCGATCGTCGTGGCCGCAGGCAGCTACACTCCGCTGCTCCTTCGACCGCTCGGTATCGAGCTGCCGATCTGTCCAGTGAAAGGGATATCGATCACGGTCCCGTCGGCGCCCTGGAAGGCCGCGATCGCCACACCGACGATCGACGACGAGAATCTGTTCGGCTTGGTTCCGCTCGGCGACCGATTGCGGGTCACAGGATCGGCGGAAATCGCCGGATACGACGCGACCGTGAACCCAGCACGCGTGGAAGCCATGATCACGCGTGTGACTAGGATCTTTCCCGGTTTCGCGGATTGTTACGACAAGGCCACGGCGAAGGTCTGGACGGGGCTGCGCCCGGTCACACCGACCGGCACCGCCTTCATGGGGCGCACGCGGATCAGGAACCTCTTCGTCAATGCCGGGCACGGCCATCTGGGATGGACGCTGGGCTCCGGCGCGGGTCGCTGGATCGCGGACGTCGTAACGGGCCGATCGTCGGCTGCCGCGTTCGGAGACTTTCCCGATCCGCGCCAATATTGAGCGCCGGTAGCAACTAATTTTCCAGGAGATCGATCGATGAGCGAAAAACAGCCAAAGGCGGAGTTTTTCGGCGGTGTGCCGGGATTCCCGATCTCGCTTGCCGTTCGCGCGGGCGACTACGCGTACACGGCGACGCTCGGCTCTCACACGTTCGACGCGAACAAGGTCACCTACGATAGCGACGGTCGCGTTTTGAGCGACGGCAGCGGCCGCGGCGATGAACGCATCGAAGAACAGACGCGAGCAACGATGCGCAATGTCGAAGCGGCATTGAGCGGCGTCGCTTGCACGCTCGAAGATGTGATCGACATGACCGTATGGCTACGCGATCCGCGCGACTTCATCGCATTCAATCGGACTTACGCAGAGTTCTTCCGCGTGAACAAGCCGACCCGAACCGTCCTGCGAGCGGACTTCATGTTCGACTGCCGGATCGAGATGAAGGCGATCGCGTACAAGCCACGCGCGATCGCGCCGACTAAGCACGCGAAGTCACGTCGGGATCGGACGCCTCGCCAGTCGCAGCGGTGAAGCGTCGCTTCAGTGGATCGACGCACCATCGGAATACCGCGCGTAGCAGCCTGGCCGGTAATGACATCCATTTGCTTACCTGCCAGCTTCGCCTGCGGCCGGTGACGCACCATTGAGAGAAATGTTCGCAGTTATTTCGGAAAAGGTTGTACATGTTTTCGCCAAGTCGAGAACGCGCCCGCGCGACGATTTCTGCAGCGGAAAAAGACCGCGAGGAATGCGCGGATGCAAAAACGGGTTCCCCGTGGGCGAATTGTTCCAGGGACACTTCCTCGACGGGCCCGCTCTCCCATCCGTTGGCAAGACCGGCGTAATGCACGACGCGTCCGTCACCCACGTAAATGCCGTGATGCGCGTAGAGAATCCGGTCACTGACCAGATGGGTGCCGGGCGTGAATGGCGCGTTCATTTGCATGCTCACAGCACGGCGTGGGAACCCGACCGGAGTATCGCCGACTTGATCGATTCGCGGCGCCGGTTGCGGCCGAGCAACTCGAGCCGAGCGAGTAGCTCCGCACCTCTGTCGACGATCGTCATGCCGAGCTTGCGCGCGATTCGGAGCATCGGTGCGTTCTCGCGGAGAAGCTGCATCGCGAGCGCCCGCATGCCGCGACGGTGCGCATACGCGATCGCCCGCTCCACGAGGGCGCTTGCCAGTCCCTGCCCTCGATACATGGGAAGAACCGAGATGCCGAGCTCGGCAACGTCGTCCGGGAAGGCCGCGTGCACGACACCCGCGAGGGCTCCTCGGCATTCGCCGCCGACTGGCGTAGGGCGAACGGCGAACACAGCGTCTCGGTCGAAGTCGATTCCATCGACGTAGCGGGCGATGGTGTGTGGCGTCACCGCAGTGGCGAATCGCTGATAACGGTCCCGCGCGGGTAGTTCCAGGAAGTGTAAGGCGAGACTCGCGCGCGCGCTTTCATTCAGGCGTTCGATCGCGATCGACATCGGCGGGTCTCGACGGTCTCTATTGAAAGATGTCTGGCTCACGAGCGCAGTATGGCCGGCCAAGGTAATCGGCCAATTTCGATCTCGACCCAGTGTGTTTCTTTTGTATCGCCGCCAGCGCGGCGACCCCAGCGCCGACGCGTCGCGAGCCTCGAGGCGCTGCTGACGATTACGTCATCAGGCGGGTTCTGCGCTTAACCGCCGAGGCGGTCAGCGGGCGATGAATCTAGCGACGATCGCGCGTAGCTCGAAAGGCTCGACCGGCTTACGCACCAGCTCTTTCACGCGTGCGGCCTCCAGTTCATGGCGAGCGATGTCGTCGGCAGTGCCGGTGTACAGCACCACGGGAGCCGCAGGGGACAAATGTGCGATCCTGTCGGCAAGCTGGATACCGCTCATGCGCGGCATGCTCTGATCCGTGATGACCAGGTCGTACGAGCCCGGATCGCTTTCGAGCATGGAAAGCGCTTCCTCGGCGCCGTAAGCTACTTCGACCTCGAGGCCCCAGGTTCGCAGCAATTCGCTCATGAACTCGGCGACTGATTTCTCATCGTCTACGACGAGGATCCGTCCGTGCAACGGGGAAGGCGCAGCACGACGCGCCGCGCCGTCTGCCGGTGTCGGCTCGTCAGGCCGCACGTCCTCGGCGGCGGAGGGCAACAATATCCGGAACGTCGTGCCTCCGTCCTGCGGCGCCTCCAGCACGATGTGCCCGCCGTGCTCGTGCACGATGCCATGCACGACCGCGAGCCCCATTCCACTGCCTTTGCCCGCGTCCTTGGTCGTGAAGAAGGGATCGAAGATGCGTCCTCTCACGTCGGCCGGGATACCCGGTCCCTGATCGGATACGGCCAGCTCGACGAAGTCACCTTCGACGCGCCGGCGGCAGCTCGAGCACACCAAGTCGGTGGGCCGGGTCCGCCGGACACCGATGCCGACCGTTCCAACGCCTCCCAGTGCATCGCGGGCGTTGATGCAGAGATTCAGCAGAACCTGCTCGAGCTGGACGCGGTCGGCAACCACGGCGGGGACGTCGTCGAGCGTCAGGTCGAGTTCCAGCGTCGCGGGCATTGTGCCGTGAACGAGGGCACGCGCTTCCGTGACCAGCTTGGAAAGCGAGACCGCGTGTCGCTCACCCCGCCGCCCACGACTGAACATAAGCAGCTGCTGGATCAAGTCCCGCGCACGGTGACACGATGCTCGGGCCTTCTCGAGGTAGCCAGCGAGCTTCGAGTCGCCGAGGGTTTCCTGGCGGTCGACGGCGAGCCCGATGTATCCGAGCATTGCCGTCAGGATGTTGTTGAAGTCGTGCGCGATCCCGGCGGCCAGGTGGCCGATCGCCTCCATCTTCTGCGCCTGCCTCAGCTGCGCTTCGAGTTGCACCCGTTCCGACTCGGTGGCCTTTTGCTTGGCGATGTCGCGCACGACGATGATTGCGTGTGTCGCGCCCCGATAGCGGACCGGGATCGTACGCACTTCGATCGGGAAGCGCTCGCCATTCTTGCGGGCGGCAACCATTTCGAGCTGGCACGATTCGCCAGCGAGCGTGCGGCGGATCAACCCTTTCTGCGTGGCGACGTAGTCCTCCGGGAGGTGGGACGGAAAGCACTGGCCAATGACTTCTTCGATCGAGTAGCCGTACATCTCCAGGTAAGCGGGGTTCGCGTCGATCATGCAATAGTCCGCGTCCCACAGGCAGATTCCGTCCAGCGAGACATTGAAGATGGCGCGGTAGCGCTCCTCGCCCGCCGTCTCGTCTTCGACAAATTCCAGCAACCCGGTTTCGCCCGCGGCGCGTCGCTTGGCCTCGAGCTGACGCAGCTCCACGCGCCTAATCTTGCCCGACACAGTCTTCGGCAGTTCCGCGAACTCGAGGCGACGGATGCGCTTGTAGGGCGCCAGACGCTTGCGAAGGAACGCGAACACGTCCGCCGCGAGCTCCGGCGAAGGAGCGTACCCCTGCCGCACCGTTGCGAAGACTTTCGGCACGGCGAGGCGAAGCGGATCCGGGCTCGGGACGACCGCCGCCTCGCCGATCGCCGGGTGCTCGATGGCTACAGACTCGAGCTCGAACGGTGATATCCGGTAGTCGGAGGACTTGAATACGTCATCGGCTCGTCCGACGTAGGTGATGTACCCCTCGGCGTCGCGCCGCGCGATGTCGCCGGTTCGGTAGAACGCGTCGCGCATCACCTCCGCGTTCTTCTCGGACGCGCCGAGATAGCCCTCCATCAATCCGACCGGACGCGGATCGAGCCGAATGGACACCTCGCCCTCGTCGCCAGGCGTGCCATCGCTATTGAGCAGAACCAGATCGTAGCCCGGCAGCGGACGACCCATGAAGCCGGGCTTCACGTGCTGGCCAGGCGAGTTGCCGATCATGGCGGTCGTCTCGGTCTGCCCGAAGCCGTCCCGGATGGTGACGCTCCAGGCTTTCTGGACGCGATCGATGATCTCGGGGTTGAGCGGCTCGCCCGCGCTGATCAGCTCGCGGATGGCAAGGCGTCCGCGAAAAGCTCCGATGTCTTCCTGGACCAGCATCCTCCACACCGTCGGCGGCGCGCAGAGCGATGTGACGCGACAACGCTCGAGCACAGACAGCATGGCAGTCCCGCTGAAGCGCCGGTAGTTGTAGATGAAGACGCAGGCGCCCGCGTTCCACGGCGCGAAGAAACAGCTCCACGCATGCTTGGCCCAGCCTGGCGAAGAGATGTTGAGATGGATGTCGCCTGGACGGAGTCCCATCCAGTACATGGTGGACAAATGGCCTACCGGATAACTCTGGTGCGTATGCAGAACCAGCTTGGGTTTCGACGTGGTCCCGGAGGTGAAGTACAGGAGCAGGGGATCGGTCGCACGGGTCGGGCCATCAGGCGCAAAAGTGGCGGACGAAGCATGCGACCCGGAAAACTCGCGCCAACCGCTCTGCGGCGGGCCGACTGCGATGCGCGTGTAGTCGCCTTCGAGATCTTCGAACTTTGCGGCGTCGGCCGATGCCACGACAACGTGTCGGATCACGCCTCGCGTAAGGCGATCGCGCAGATCGTCGCGCGTGAGGAGATTGGTGGCAGGAACCACGACCGCGCCAAGCTTGATGGCCGCGAGCATGGTCTCCCATAGCGCGACCTCGTTGCCCAGCATCAGCAGAATGCGATCTTGACGCCGCACGCCCTGCTCGCGCAGCCAGTTAGCGACCTGGTTCGACCGTTTGGCGAGTGCCGCGAAAGAGAGGCGGTGCTCTTGTCCCGACTCCTCGACGATCCAAAGCGCCGCATTGTCTTTGCCGGTCGCGATGGCGTCGAAATAGTCGATCGCCCAGTTGAACTCGCTCAATCGCGGCCAGCGGAAGTCGCGGCGCACGACAGCGTAGTCGGTGCGATGCGCGAGCAGGAAGTCGCGCGCCTTCAGGAATTCGGCTGCGGCGCTCGTTGGCGGTTGGATGGGTGCGTTCAAAGAGCGCGTTCGCTAGGCATTCCGGACGTCGCAGCGGCCACGGAGCTACGGATGAACAAGCACGCCGCCCCTCAACCGAAGTATCTGTGAGGGGGGCGTCTGCGGTCAACGCTGACACGTAAGCAGGCATGACCTTTTTGCCAATGCTTACACGGCCTTGCGATCGTCGACGATTCGTTCTGTGGCGTGCCTTCGGATGAACCGGTCGCCTGAGCGACTCAGGCGAGAAGCGGCGCGAGTGCTTCGCCGATCCGCGCACCGTTCTTGGGACTGATGAGCCCGGTGAGCACTTCGACGAACCGCGGCTCCTGCACGCCGGAGACGATGTACTGCCAGCGGTAGGCGGCGAGCACGCCCGCGCCTAGTTTCTCGATGTCGGCCGCAGACATGGACCGGCCGCAGACCTCGACGAAGTACTTCGTATCGGCCGCGGCTTGCGCCTGCAGGATTCCGTCGACCGCGCCCACGAGCGCGATCAGATCTTCCACTGCCGCATCGCGCGCTTCAGGCGTGAGCTTGGAGTTCTCGCGCTTCCACTCGAGCTCGTCGATGATCGCGTGCTGCGACTCCTCCTTCCAGTGATACAGGAACACGTCCTTCCACAGCGGCGACAGGTTCGGATCTGGGTCGATGCTCTGGCGGTAGTGCGCCAGCACGAACAACTCGATGTGGCAGGTGAGGGCAAGGACGGCCCACGTGGACTTCGAGAGCACGGCGGAGGCGACGGCGTTGGGGTCGGGCACGAAGCTGTAGCCGCCCGGCATGCCCTGGGCGGTCATGCGCTCGATGCGGCGAAACAACTCCTGATGCTTGATCTCTTCATCCCCGAAACGCACGAGCGCTTCCAGGGCGTTCTGGTCGCCAAGCCAGTGGTCGTGGCTTACCTCCAGCACTTTCGCCGCGATGAATCGCTCGACCAGACCGAAGATGTTGGCGTAGGTGCGGCCCTGGATCTGGCTCAGCAGGCGCTGCTCGTCCGGGCTGAGGAAATCCAGTCGGTCGACCTTCGACAGCCCATCGGGGAGAAACTTCTTCGTGAAATCGAATTCGCGACCCTTGATCACATCGCGGTCGATGTCCCAGCGAATGCGCTTGGATACTTCGACGGCTTTCGCGTAGCGCTTCGATTCTGTGGAGGGCATGACGGTTTGCATGGAATCTCTCCTTGGTTGCGGATGGATGGTTGGCGGAACGGCTGCATCGCCGAACCCGTTGCTGGCCGCGTTGTGTCGCGCCCAGGCGTCTAGCTCGGCAGTCGCGAAGCTTTTCACGGGGTCCGGCACGTTCATGCAGTCGGTTCCTCCTTTGTTAGGTAGTCCAGTCCGCAGATTGGTGAGCGGATGCCGGCTACACGGGGCGCAGTGTGGCGGGCCAAAGTAATCGCTGAATATCGGTCCGGAAACAGGTCTGTTTCGTTTGTATCGCCGCGACCGCGCCGCCGATTGCTCGACCCACGACGTGAGTTACAGCGGAGCGCTATACTTGCCCGGGACCGTCGACCGGCAACGCACATGCCAAGCAATGGCCGCATCCTGATCGTCGAGGACGACCCGTCTGTGCGCGAAATGCTCGCCGAGTACCTCGGCACGCAAGGCTACGAAATCGCGCAAGCCGACCGTGGCACCGCGATGCGCGAGGCGGTCGAAAAAAGCTTGCCGGACCTCGTCCTGCTCGACGTCAACTTGCCCGGTGAGGATGGGCTCACGCTCGCCCGCTTCCTGCGCGAACGCTACGACGTTGGGATCATCATGGTTACCGCAGCATCCGGGCTCGCCGATCGTGTCGCGGGCCTCGAAGTAGGTGCCGACGACTACGTTATCAAGCCGTTCGAGCTACGCGAGCTGCTCGCCAGGGTAAAAAGCGTGCTCCGGCGGATGCAGGCCCGTGCTCCCGCCGCGCCAACGGGCGAGGCAGCGAGCGGTCAGCCGCCGCGCGTGCGCGTGGGCGCTTGCGCGCTCGATCTCGTCTCCCACAGGCTCTTCGCCGCCGACGGAAACGAGATACCGCTCACGGCGATGGAATTCGATCTACTCAAGGTTTTCATCGAGCGACCGAACCAGGTACTGGACCGGGACCAGCTCCTGACGCTGACGCGCAATCGTGAGTGGGAGCCCTTCGATCGCTCGATCGACATCCGAATCGCCCGCGTGCGACGCAAGGTGGAGCCCGATCCGGAGCATCCCCAAGCGATTCGTACTGTTCGCGGCGCCGGCTATATGTTCGTGCCATCGCGCGAAGCTGTGTAACAGAGTCGTTTTGCGTGCCGGCGGATAACAGTCGTGCGCTTTACCCGCTGTTCCGCAGTAGTCGCTCAGCAGGTGGAGATCCATCAGAGAAGCTGTAGATGTCATAATTGAAGTCGCCGGAGGGCGAGATCTTGCCGACCATCAATACCAGTTCAGCTCACCACACCGAGCGGGGCCGGAGCTGCGCCGAAGAGTGCAAGCGGATGGCGCATGAATAAGCCGGCCTCGCTCCTCGACGAGCTGCGCACCCAATACGAAGCCGCTCACGACTCAACGGGCCCGCACACCGACGTCGAGAGCTTTCAGGCGATCGACGCGCGGATGCGCAAGGCCTTTCGCTGGCTGGAGAAGGCGATCATGTACTTGAACGGGCTCAAGCCCGCAATTGCTCACACTTTCGATCTGGGCCACGGCCTCGTCTTCGAATCGCCGCGATTCGCGCACGGCTCGGTCGGCCAGCACGAGCACCGTATCGTGGGCTTTCCGGTGCTCGACGAGATCAACATCTACTACGAAGTCTCGGCGGCGAAGCCCGTTTCCCTCGAGGTCGCGTCCGGCATGGTCGCGGCCGCCGAGAAGGTTCTCGACGAGGCAGGACTGCAGTACACCAGTCGTCGGGTGGAATCCGCAGACGGCACCGTGCACAAGTGCTCGTTCGCGGTACCCCCGGCGATTCCGGCGAGGGTCATGTTCCGAGTCGACTATCAGACCGGCATAGTGGACGTCGCGCTCGTCAACGTCGACCGCTTCGATCGCGTGACGCTCGAGTTTCACAGCAAGGACATCGAGGAGCCTGTCCTCGAGGATTTGGTCAAGCTGATCCTCGGACGCGATTCGGCCTTCCTCCGTCGAGCGCCGCTCGCCGGCGTTCGACGTTCGCCGGCTCCGGGTTGACGCGTGACTACGACGAATCCGGACCCGGCGCGCAACGGCCTCGCGATCGAGCTGCCCAGCTCGCTCGCCAGCCGGGCCGATCAAATGTTCCCGCAGCTTACCGACGCGGAGATCGATCGGATCCGCCGCTTCGGCACGGTGCGCCGCTACACGAGTGGAGAGAAGCTGTTCGCCGCAGGCGAAGCCAGTCCAGGCATGTTTGTCGTGCTGAAAGGAAACGTGGTGATGAGCCGCCGCGACGGCCTCGGCCATGTCGCGCCGCTCGCGACTCGTGGTCGAGGGCAGTTTCTCGCCGAGCTTTCGCAGCTCTCCGGTGGACACGCACTCTTGGATGGGTATGCGCACGAGGATGTCGAGGCGGTTGTCGTGCCGCCGGAGCAATTGCGAGCACTGATCATCGCCGAGGCCGATCTCGGCGAGCGCGTTGTGCGTGCGCTGATCCTGCGTCGGGTGGGCTTGCTCGAAGCAGACACTACTGGGCCCGTCTTGATCGGCGAACCGTACTCCCCCGACGTGCTGCGCCTGCAGACGTTCCTCAAGCGCAACGGCCAGCCCTATCAGCTTGTCGATGGCAAGGACGATGAGGCGGCGGGCGCTCTGCTCGAGCAGTACGGCGCGGCTGCGGGCGCAGTCCTGGTCGTCTGTCCCAGCGGCTCGGTGCTCCTCAATCCATCCGAGGAAGCACTGGGTCGCTGCCTGGGCATGCTTGGTACAACGCCACACGACGAGCTGTTCGACGTCATCGTAGTGGGCGCCGGGCCCGCTGGCCTGGCCACCGCCGTGTACGCTGCCTCGGAAGGCCTGCGAGTGGTCGTGCTCGACTGCCGTTCGTTCGGCGGACAAGCCGGCGCTAGCGCGCGCATCGAAAACTATCTCGGTTTCCCGACAGGAATCTCAGGTCAAGCGCTCGCCGGCCGGGCTTATGTGCAGGCACAGAAGTTCGGCGCCACGATTCTCATTCCTGCGAAGGCCGCGGCGCTCGACTGTACCCGAGCTAGAACGGACCGAGAGCTCGTCTTGACGCTCAGCGACGGAGGGCGTTTTCGATCGCGCACCGTCGTGATTGCCAGTGGGGCACGCTACCGCCGGCCCGATGTACCACGGCTCACTGAGTTCGAAGGTCGTGGGATCTGGTACTGGGCCTCCGCCCTCGAAGCAAGAATGTGCGAGCACAGCGAAGTGGTCCTGGTCGGCGGGGGAAACTCGGCGGGCCAGGCGGCCGTGTTCCTCGCCGAGCATGCATCCAAGGTTCACATGCTCGTGCGAGGGCCAGGGCTCGCAGCCAGCATGTCACGCTACCTGATCGATCGCATTGCCGCGACGCCGAACATCGAGCTCCACGTCCACACGCAGCTCACGCAGGTACATGGCGACGTGACGGAGGGACTCCAAGGCGTGACCTGGCGCGACAGGCAGAGCGGCCATGAAGAGGAGCGGCCGATACGGCACGTATTCCTGTTCGTCGGCGCCGATCCGGAGACCGAATGGCTCGAAAGCTGCAAGGTGGCGCGCGACGAGCACGGTTTTGTGCTGACCGGTACAACTCAAGCAAACAGGGCTGCGGGTGGCATGTCCGGGTCGCTCGAATCCAACGTGCCGGGCGTGTTCGCCATCGGCGACGTTCGTTCAGGCTCTGTGAAGCGAGTCGGGGCTGCGATCGGAGAAGGCGCGGCGGTCGTTGCGTCGATCCATCGCTACCTGACGGTGCCTGCCTTACAGAGCGATTGATAGGGTAGGCGGCCCTTGAGGTAACCGACGTTTATTCGCCGGGCGATTTCACACCCCCGAGCACGCGCTGCAGCGTCGCCCACAGGCGAATCCAAAAACCATGTGACGGCCCAGTTTCGTCCGCAAAGTGACGCTGGGCGTTAGCCTCCAAAGGTAGCAGCAGCCAGTACACGAGGTACCTCCCGTCATCGAATGCTTGGGACATTAATCCCGCATAAGGCGTGCCAGCCTGAGCGACAACCTATAATCGACGCCACACCGGCGCTGTCCGGAGGAACCCTCATGAAAGGAATTTCGTCGGCGGCATCCTTGGCGGCAATCGCTGAGGCCGCAATGGCCTTCGATCGCGTCGCCCGCCGGCAGGCCGGTTACTGACAATGCAGCCACTGGTTGTCGCGTCGCTACTCGAGCGCGCCGACGACGGGGTGCGATTCGCGTTCGCCAACGGCTGGCAATGCCGGCTCTTCGTCCTTGCACACGACATGGTGCGCGTGCTGCTGACTCCGCCGGATGGATTGCGCGAGCCACGCACGTGGATGGTTGCTCCTGGCGGCAGCGACGTGCCGTGGGAAGGCAGAGACCGGCTCGACGTGACCGTGTTTCCGCGCCCGCGGTTCGATCTCGACGAGGGGGATCACATCGTGCTGCGGACCGCAGCGTTGCGCGTGACTGTGCGCCTGGACCCTTTCGGACTGGAATGGTCGACGCCGGCCGCGCATCGCTTCGCGGCCGACCGCGCGACGCATGCCTACGCATGCGCGCGAGGCGGCGCAATGCGGCATTACATGTGCCGCGAGCGCACGGACCGTTACTTCGGTCTCGGCGACAAGAGTGGCCCCATCGACAAGCATGGCCGGAGGCTTCGCACGCTCGCGCTCGACGCGCTCGGCTACAACGCCCAGACGAGCGATCCGCTTTATAAGCACTGGCCGTACGTCATCGTACGGGAGCAGGGCGGGCTCACTTACGGGCTCTTCTACGACACGCTCTCTGCGGCGACGTTCGATCTCGGCTGTGAGCATGATAACTATCACGGCTTCTATCGCTACTGCGAGATCGAGAATGGCGACCTTGACTATTACCTGTTCGTCGGCCCGGGCATCCAGGATGTGGTGCGAAAGTTCGCCGAGCTGACCGGCCGGATGGCGTTCGGTCCGCGCTGGAGCTTGGGGTACGCCAACACGGCGATGAGCCTCACCGATGCGCCAGACGCACAGGCGCGCCTCTCCGAGTTCATTGATAAAGCCGCAGAGCACGACATCCCGATCAGCGCGTTCCACTTTGGATCGGGTTACAGCAGCATCGGGCCACGGCGCTACGTATTTACCTGGAACCGCGAGAAGTTTCCGGACCCGAAGGCGCTGGTCGATAAGTTCCGACGCGGGAACATGCGGCTGGTCGCGAACATCAAGCCGTGCCTGCTCGACGATCATCCGGCATACGCTGAGGTCGCGTCGCGAGGTGCGTTTGTTGCGCATGCTGAGACACGGAAACCATCCATCGGGCAGTTCTGGGACGGCGAGGGTGCCTGGATCGACTTCACGCATGCCGAAGGGGTTCGCTGGTGGAAGGATGGCCTTCAGCGCCAACTCCTCGACTACGGCATTCTGGGGTGGAACGACAACAACGAATACGAGATCTGGGACGAAGATGCCGAATCACATGGTTTTGGCCAGTCGATTCCGATCGACCGCTCGCGTCCGCTACAGCCGCTGCTGATGACCCGCGCGACGTACGAGGCGCAAGCCGCGCGCTTTCCAGACGAGCGCGTATTCACTGTGACCCGCGCGGGTCCGCCGGGTATCCAGCGCTACGCGCAGACGTGGTCGGGGGACAACACCACCTCGTGGCACACCCTGCGCTGGAATATCCGGATGGGACTCGCGATGAGTCTCTCCGGCATGTTCAACACCGGGCATGACGTAGGAGGGTTCTTCGGCCCCGTTCCAGATGCGGAATTGCTCGTGCGCTGGGTCCAGAACGGCGTGTTCAGCCCGCGCTTCATCATGAACTCCTGGAAAACCGGCGGCGAAACAAATACGCCCTGGCTACATCCCGATTCGCTTCCGCTCATCCGCGCCGCGATTCGTTTCCGCAATCGCCTGATGCCGTATCTGTACACGCTGTATCGACGCGCCGCCGCATTCTCCGAGCCGATACTGCGCCCGCTCTTCTACGACTTCGAAGGCGATCCGCGTGCGTTCCAGGACAGCGACGACTTCATGTTCGGTCCCCAGCTGCTGGTCGCAAACGTCGTGGAACCAGGGCAACGCGAGCGGCGCGTTTACCTGCCCGAGGGTGTCGAAGGATGGTACGACTTTCACAGCGGCGCCTATCATCGCGGCGGGAGTGAGATCATAGTGCCCGCACCCCTCGATCGAATCCCTCTGTTTGCACCGGCCGGCGCGATGATTCCAATGACGGGTCGCGAGGCATCGCGGAAATTGCACGACGAGCCGTCGCGGCATCTGCGCGTGTTTGCGCCTCGGAGCGGGCGTTCCTCATTTACCCTTTATGAGGATGACGGGATCAGCCTCCGTTATCGCAATGGCGAATACGCCGAAGTGACATTCGAGTTGGACGCCACCCCGAGGCAGATCTCGCTGGCGGCTCGTGTCACGGGGCACTACGCATTGCCCTATCAGGAGATCGCGATAGAGCTACCGGCGCTCGAGCAGCGTAGGGTCTCGCTTCGAGGTGAGGGCGTCGCGCTGGTGCCCGACCGCAAGTAGCCCTATCGCGGCTCTGGCGTGAAGCTGGCACCCGGGCTAGTCGACAGGCGCTAACGTGGAAAACCGAGGGGAAGTCGCCTACCGAGCCGCCGGAGGGTTACTTTTGACGCCGGAACAATCTACGCTCAGTAAGTCTCGAAAGCTCATAGCCAAGAAAAAGCTCCAAAACCCCTTTTGAGGTGGCCCATGTTCCCGTGTAGACGCTGGTTGTGGCCATTGCTGCTTGCCGTAGCGACCTTGTCGCCGTTGAGCGCGTCGGCGCAGTTCAACGCCATCACGACGCAAGCCGTCAATATGCGCGCCGGCCCCGACCGGGCCTTCCCCTTGGTCGCCTGGCTTCCCGCGGGCACGGGTGTCAGCGTCGTGGGTTGCACCGACGGTTGGCGGTGGTGCGACGCCATATGGGGGTTCAATCGCGGATGGATATTCGCGCGCTTCCTGTCGATGCCGTTCCAGAATCAGCCGACGGTGATGTTCAACGCAGGCGCGATGTGGGGCGTACCGGTCATTAGCTTTTCGGTCAACAGCTACTGGGGCGCGCACTATCGAAGCCGCCCGTGGTGGAACAGCAGGGCCCAGTGGTCCAGCCGGCCTCCCACGTGGAACCGGCCGCCGCCGCGCCCACCGGTATCGCGTCCGCCGCCTCGGCCACGTCCGCCATCGAGCCGGCCCCCGAGTGGAGGGAGGCCTCCGTCCGGCGGGCGACCACCTTCCAGTGGAAGGCCGCCGTCGGGCGGTGGTCGGCCTCCCTCAGATAGCCGTCCGCCGTCGACCGGCAGGCCACCCTCCGGTGGTCGGCCCCCCTCGGATGGCCGACCGCCTTCAGGTGGAAGGCCGCGCGACGCTACGCGCGAGACCAGTCCCCCACCGAGCCAGTGAGCGCGTAGCGCACCGCCAGGGCGGCGGAGAAGGCTGAACTGCTTCGCGTTGCAAGCAGCACGATCTCGTGGAACGATGCAGCGAAGCGGCAACAAAGCTGCCGTGGCATTTGTCGGCTCCGTGGATCGTCCAGTCGCCCGTATTCGGCTCGCAGTGCCTATCGCGCTATCGGTGGTCGTCACGGCGTGCGGCGATGGTATGAATCCTTTCGCGTCATTCGAGACGCGCTGCGCTAAGCTGCCGCCGACGCATGTTGAAGTCGTCGCGGTGCCTCTCACGTTCGAGCGCGATGACTCGCAAAGCATTGCCGCGCTGACCGTCAAGAGCGGCAGGGCCCTCGCTACGAATCGGACGTTCGGCCTGACCACCGCGGCATTCGGACAGAACACCGATATCCAGCTGAGCGGCGCCGACGATCGCGGCGATTCGCGCGCCTGCGGCGTACCGCGCGTGCGTATCGAGCTGTCGATGCAGCCCGTGATCGTCTACATCGCGAGCGAGCTTGCGGCGCAACCCTGCCAGCGAGCTGTGACGCTGTCGCACGAGATGAAGCATGTCGAAGTCTTCCGTGAAGCGCTCGAGCTTGCAGCTCGCGACCTCGCACGTGACTTTCCGGTTGCGATCGGCGACCAGTTGCGAACGGCGACCAACTCGGACGAGCTGCAGAAGCGCTTCGTCATCTCGACTCGTGACTACTTGGCGCAGTTCATGCGCGATCGGGAACGGATGCTCGACGAGAGCCAGGCCGCTGTCGATTCGTCCGAGGAAGGCGCCCGCGTGGCGAGCGCGTGCGCTCAGTGGTGAAGGGATCGGCTCGAAACGGGGTCCATCAATCAATTTTGGAGAATCGAATGGCTCAAGCTACTAGCGCGATGGAACACGAGCCTACAGGCACGCACCAGACAAAGAAGGCGACCGCCAGCGGCTGGATCGGCTCGGCGCTGGAGTACTACGATTTCTTCATCTATGCGACAGCCGCTTCACTGGTATTCCCGCAAATCTTCTTCCCCAAGGGAGACCCGACCGTCGCCATCGTCGCATCGTTGGCGACCTACGGAGTCGGTTATGTCGCGCGTCCGATTGGCGCATTCGTCTTGGGGCACTGGGGTGACACCCAAGGCCGCAAGAAAGTGCTGCTCCTCTGCATGTTTCTGATGGGATTCTCGACGATGGCGGTTGGCATCCTGCCGACGTACCAGCAGGTGGGTTGGTACGCGCCGCTCCTGCTCGTAGTCCTGCGCCTGATCCAGGGCTTCGCCGTCGCCGGAGAAATCTCGGGTGCAAGCTCGATGATTCTGGAGCACGCGCCGTTTGGCCGAAGGGCATTCTTCGCGAGTTTCACACTTCAGGGCGTACAGGCCGGGCAGATTCTGGCCGCGGCGGTGTTCCTGCCGCTCGCGCATTACATGTCGCCCGAAGCGTTCATGAGCTGGGGCTGGCGCATTCCGTTCCTGCTGAGCGTCGTCGTGGTCATCGCAGGCTACATCATTCGCAGCAAGGTGGACGAGACGCCGGCCTTCGCCGAGGAGGCCAAGCATCAAGATGTTCCGAAGGCGCCGGTTGTCCAGGCCTTCCGGGACAGCTGGCCCGACATGTTGCGCGTGATCTGCATGGCGCTGATGAACGTAATCCCAGTCGTTACGACGATATTCGGCGCAGCGTATGCAGTTCAACCAGGCTATGGCATCGGCTTCCACACCGACGTGTACCTGTGGATTCCGGTCGTAGGCAACATCGTGGCAGTGCTGGTAATCCCCTTCGTAGGCAATCTGTCCGACAAGATCGGCCGCAGGCCGCTAATCATCGTTGGGTCACTGGTCTCGGGGCTGCTGTCCTTCGGCTATCTCTACGCCATCAGCGTCCATAACCTGCCGGTCGCGTTCGCGATGTCGCTTCTGATGTGGGGCATCGTGTACCAGGGGTACAACGCCATCTTTCCGTCGTTCTATCCTGAGCTCTTCCCGACCCGCACGCGGGTGTCCGGCATGGCGATCTCGCAAAATATTGGGACGCTGATCACGGCGCTCCTGCCGGCGTTGTTCGTCGCCGCCGCGCCGCCCGGAGCGATGGACATTCCGTGGAAGATAGGCGCGCTTACCTTCGCGATCACCGTGATTTGCGCCATCGCCGCGTGGAGCGCGCGGGAGACGTATCGAATCCACCTGAATGATCTTGGCGATCCAACCGCGGCTCCGGTGCCGAAGGCGGAGTACGACCGCATGCGGGAGCAATCGCTGGCAGCAGCATAGATCGACGTCGCTTGAACCAGTATCCTGCTCATTCGCTCCTTCTTTGTGATCGGATGGACAACGCAATCCGACCACCCGCCTTCAGCGTGCCCGGACATGAACCCCGACGACGATCCCGCCCCAGTCGCACCGACGCCTCCAGAACCGGGGGATTGCTGCAACGGCGGCTGCGAGCGGTGCGTATTCGACCTTTACGAAGAGGCGCTGGCCAGGTACGAGAACGCCCGGCGCGCGTGGGAAGCGCGGCACAAACACGTGGAGCGCAGCGGGTAACGACGGCGTTATTCAGCGTGCTTGCGTACGCGCTGCCCAAGGCAGGGCAGACCTAACGGCGACCGTGCACCGCTCGGCACCGCTGGCTACAGGATTCGTCTAAGCCGAATGCCGACTCAAGCGCACGAGGTCGGGTATTCGATACCCAATCTCTTCGCTCAGATCCAGAGGGATGTCGCCGCCGCAGATCCGGAGCGCGCATCCGTCGACGGGATTGGAATACCCGTCGATCGCGACGAAGTCGAATCCGAACGATCCCGCATGTCTTGCCGGTAGGTCGTGCGCCGCGAGCGCGGTCGCCAGTTCATCGGCTGCCGTCCTGGCCTCGTCTATTGTCGTGTTGCCAGTGGACATGGTCACGTACAGTCCATGCTGGAAAATCTTCAACTTCGTTGGCGACCACCGCGAGATCAGTCCCCGCGCGAGCCGGCGCGTGCTGCGCACGATGGCAGCGGTCCGCAGCGCGCTGCATGCGTGATAATCGCCGCCACGCTCGAATGGAGGAAAGTGCGCCAGTACGGGTGCGACACCGAGGAGCCTCACGGCATCGTGCATTTTGGAAGGCAGTTCGCCCGTCCATTTCGCGCGACTCGTCACACCGGACGGCGGCGCGACTAGAACGACTGACCCCAGCCGACCATACTCGATCCCGAGATTGTCGAGCTTTGCATGACTGCGCACCAGCGCGACCGGTACACTTGCCCGCAGAGCGCGACGGACGGTGCGCTTGATCTTCGAGGAGCCGCGCCAGAAGCACGTCGTATCGAGAACGACGAGATCCACGCCCTTCTCCGTCTCCAGTGCTTGATCGCAGTACGAGTGCGCCGAGGAATCCAGCCACAGGATCCGCACTGTTGCTGAGTCGAGAGCTGATGCACAGGCATCTGCGGGCGGTGCCACTCGGATGCGCGGGCCGAAGCTTCGAAACAGCTCGCGGGTTTCGCCGTAGCAGTCCGCGGGCGCAACCACGTCAATGGTTTCCTTGCATTGGAGCGAAGCAGTGAGCAGCACCGCAATCGCACTCATCCCGGAACTGGTATAGATCGTTGATTCGTGACAGCCTGGAGAAAGCCGTTGCAACCACGAGTAGATCGGTGGCCCACACACCTCGAGATCGGCGCGTTGATAGCCGAAGCTGAATGCAAAGGGACCGGCGTATTCCCATTTGCTAGGGGGCCTTGCCGTTTCAGTGACCGACCAGTGCGTTAGCAGTTGATCAGCCTTGAGCCGAGCCGCCAGATAAAACTTCAGTTCGACCGCGGCCGCGCAGGATCCCGGCCGGAGCAGGAGAAGCGGCGTCGACAGGCAGCTGTTGAGAAGGGCTAATTCGCGCCGCTTGCGATCGAGACACGCACCGCCAGTCTGCGCGTCGCCGGGCCACGTCTTTTTCGAGCGTTGGCGATTATAGACTCCATTGAATGCCATGGATATTTGACGCAGGACACGTTTGCGTCGTTCTACACGATCGCCTGTTTATTGGGCGCGTGGTCGCGGCGTGTAGGAGGAGGCCCTATCACGCTTGACAAGCTTCTGTAACTTTCGCAAGCGCAGAGTACGCTCTGTAGCGGAACTTTTGGGCGCAATCCCGGAACACAATCATTAGCGCATTTAGGTCAGGAAGTGGCCGTGATCGCTCTGGCTGCTCTGGCCGAGTAGATCTGTTGGTCCTTCGCGCTATGGTCCCGGGTTTGTACGCGGCGGGTCGCTCGTCGGATTCGCGCGTGCCAAACCCGGGTCGTAGATGCTCAACGCTTGTCAAGGCATGGAGGGCCAGTGAGCTATTTGTCTCCCGAAGCTGAAGAGTATCGCGAGCGTCGCGCACGGAGGATGCAACGGCGGCGCTCGCATTTCCCAGCGAACGTCGCCCAGTTGCGTCTGAACGTTCTGACCTGGTGGCGAAGGCTTCTTCATCGCGTCTAGATCCGAGCGGAAGTGCACTTTCGGCCCCGCCTTTGCGCGGGGTTTTTCATATGACTGGGCGTAAGAGAGCAATGAAATGAGCGCTATCTCAAATCCGTCTGACAGCGATCCTCCTACGCACCACAGGAGTTGCAAGGGATAGTATTGCAGGGCGTCCGGCAGACCCGCGGGCATGCTGATGTACAGAACGTTTCTGCACGAACCGCAGTTGATCGCGATGGCGTACGCTCTCGAGCAGGCGCTGCATCCGCGGCAGCAGCCGCAGCTGCTCAACTCCATCATTCCGATTCCGAACGCCGGGGATGTGTACTGGGCGGCAGTCGCAAGGTAAGGCGCATCTGCCTCACGGGCGCTTCTTCTAAGGTCGGAGCGCATCACCATTGCGCTCGCTCGCGCGGGCAGAGCACTATCTCTGCTCGCGTGACGGTTTTTTCTCGCTTCCTCTTTTGACCCGTAAGTGTCTGCTTTCGGCTCCCTTCGCCTCGACGGTTCGTGCAAACATGTGAGAATTGACCCCCGAGGCTCTTGACATAGGTGGATATGACAATACACGTGGAGCACGCTTGAATTCGACGGCTTCCAACGCCGCTCCGACATCGCCCTCTGATCGGGCGGCGGCGCGATCTCCGCAAGTCGCAAACTATGGCCGGCGGTTGCGCCAACACATGCCTCCCGAGCGCGACCGACTGACGTATACGCTGGCGCTGTCGCTATTGATCCACACGCTGCTGTTGAGACTGACGTTCGGTGGGCTTCCGGGCTTCAGCTTCCCCTGGCAGGATCGACGGATCCAGGTGCCCGATCTGCGCGTCGTGCTCGTTCCGCCGCCGGTCACAGCCGAAGAGCCATCCGTCCCGCCGATCACGGAGCCGTTGCAGCAGGGACGAATCGAGCAACGTCCTGCCAGTGCGCCAGCGCTGACGCCATCCACACCTCGTGCGCCGACGCCGAGGGAGTTTGCAGCAGCGATCGCGCCCGAATCTAATCCGAAGATGGAACCTAATTCGCCGACAGAAGCCAATCCGACGCCGCAAGCCAATCCGACGGCACAAGCCAATCCAAACACAGAGGCCGTGACCGGTGCGGCCGCTGCGAAAGCGCCGTTGCGCGCAGACCGGTCCGCTAACACAGCGCCACCACCGGTCCCAGCGCCACACGTGATCGCCTTGGAACGGATCGACCAGCCCACGTGGGTCGTGCCTGCTACTCCGGCGATGCAAGCGCCCGTCGTCCTGGCTGGCCCAACCGCCGCCGAGCAGGCAGAGGCAGTGCGTGAGAAAGCCGCTCGTCAGCAAGCGGCGCGTGCCGAGAACGCACGGTCGGAGATCGAACGCCAGGGGGCAGCCCTGCAGGAGGCGGCACGGCAAACGGCAGCATTGCAAGAGGCGTCGCGTCAGCTCGCGGCACGACAGCAGGCCACGCTACAAGAGGCAGCACGGCAGGAGGCCGAACGCCAAGAGGTCGCGCGCCAGGTCGCAGCCTCGCAAGAGGCGGCGCGGCAGCTTGCAGCAGATGAGCGAGCCGCGCTGCAAGAGGCCGCACGGCAGACGGCAGCACTGCAAGAGACAGCGCGGCAGGTGGCGGCAGTGCAGGAGGCCGCGCAACAAGAGGCCGCGAGAATCGAAGCTGCGCGAGTCGAGGCCGCGCGGGTCGAGGCCGCGCGAGTAGAGGCCGCGCGAGTAGAGGCGGCACGCGTCGAAGCTGCACGTGTCGAAGCG
>Ga0126384_10000481_pt1 | contig 21837 bp, 21 predicted proteins | sample PanSoiMetPlot_36_FD_92543 | JGI IMG/M metagenome (GOLD analysis project Ga0126384, IMG submission 92543) | Tropical forest soil microbial communities from Panama - MetaG Plot_36 | ecosystem: Environmental > Terrestrial > Soil > Tropical forest > Bulk soil | place: Panama | collected 2016-02-17 | reverse complement strand
CGCGGCGAGCTTCGGCCGCGTCATTCTCGAGGAGGACATCGCCGGCCGCTTCCGTCTCACCTTCCTGGAAGCGTTCACCGCCGGCGTCATGATCACCGTGGTCGGCGTGCTGATCGGCCTCCTGCTCTATCGCGTGGCGCTGCTGCGCGCGGCGACCGAGACCTGGGTCGCGGCGCTCGCCTCGGCGCCGACCGTGCTGATGTATCCGCTTTTCCTCGTCATCTTCGGCCGCAGCGCGTGGACCATCATCATGATGGGCTTCGTTGCCGGTCTGCCCCCCGTGATCCTCAAGACCATCGAGGGGCTGTCCGGCACCCGGCGCGTGCTGATCGACGTCGGCAGGAGCTTCAAGCTCACCCCGATGCAGCTGTTCCTCAAGATCCTGTTTCCGGCCGCGCTACCGACCATCTTCGTCGGCGTGCGGCTCGGCCTGATCTTCACCCTGATCAACGTGGTCGGTGTCGAGTTCCTGATCAATTTCGGCGGGCTCGGCCAGCTCATCAACGATCTCGCCGAGCGCTACGACCTGCCCGGGACCTATGCGGCGATCTGCTTCGTCATCCTGGTCAGCGTCGTCTTTTTCATCATCACCGAACGGATCGAACGATGGCTGAGACCGATCGAGTGACCCGCGCGGCCCCGCTTCCGCAATGGGCGCATCCCGTGACGCTGGTGCGCGTCGCGATCATCCTCGCGGTGCTGGTGATCTGGGAGGCGGTCGCCGCGTCCGGCCTGCTCTACCGCGACGTCGTCCCGCGCCTCGGCATCATCGTGGCGGCGGTGTGGAAGCTGTTGTCGACGCCCGACTACTACTGGCACCTCGGCGTCACGGCGGGCGAGATCGGCACCGGCCTTCTGGTCGGCGGCGTCTCGGGCCTCCTGGTCGGGCTCGTGCTCGGCGCCAACCGGCTGCTGTCGCGGGCGTTCGAGGCCTATCTCTACTATCTGGGGCCCACGCCGAAGATCATCTTCTTCCCCGTGATGATCATGTGGTTCGGCGTCGGTCCCGGCTCGAAGATCGCAATGGGCGCGATCTCCTGCTTCTTCCCGATCGCACTGTCGACCGCCGCCGGCATGCGGCAGATCGACAAGGTGCTGATCCGTGTCGGCCGGAGCTTTCGCCTCAACGCCTGGCAGATGGCGACCAAGATCTATCTGCCCGCCCTGCGCCACCCGATCATCAACGGCGTGCGGCTCGGCCTCGGCGTCGCCATCATCGGCACGCTCCTGGCCGAGACCAAGCTGTCCAATCGCGGCATCGGATTCCTGATCATCCAGGCCTACAGCCTGTTCGACATGCCGCGCATGTACGCGATGCTGATCGTGCTGTTCGTGCTCGCGATCGGCGTCAATGCGCTGGTCGGTCGGCTGGGCGGCCTGCATACGATCCGCCGGAGCTGACGCCGGACAGGCCGAACCGCGAGGGAGGAAACCATGACCCGCATGACCCGCCGCGCCTTCGTGGCGGCCGCCGCCGTGATCGCATCGACCCTGCCGGCCGCCGCCGAGGATCTCCTCAAGCTCACCATCGGCCAGCGCGGCAACTGGGACACCGCGATCGCCCATCTCGGCAGCAAGGCCGGCATCTTCAAGAAGCACGGCATCGCGCTCGAGATGATCTACACCTCGGGCTCGGGCGAGACCCTGCAGCCGGTAATCGCCGGCAGCGTCGACCTCGGCCTCGCGGTCGGCACCATCGGGGCCTTCGCGGCCTATTCCAAGGGCGCGCCGGTGCGCATCATCGGCGCGGAAGCGACCGGCGCCGCCGACTACTGGTACGCCAAGACGTCATCGAACATCAAAACCCTCAAGGACACGACCGACAAGAACACCATCGCGTTCTCGACCAACGGCTCGTCGACCCACTCGATCGTACGCGCCTTCGTCAACGAGCTCGGCGTCGCCGCGAAACCGACGCCGACCGGCAATCCGTCCGCGACCCTGACCGCGGTGATGACCGACCAGGTCGACATCGGCTGGGCGTCGCCGCCCTTCGGCCTCAGGGAGATCGAGGAAGGCAAGATCCGCGTCGTCGCCAAGGCGACCGACGCCGCCATGGTGCGCGGGCAGACGGTGCGGACCGTCGTCGCCAACGCCGAGGCGCTGGCGAAGAAGAAGGACGCGATCGGCCGCTTCATGCAGGCCTATCGCGAGACGATCGCCTACATGTACGCGAACGACACGCCGGCGCTCAAGGACTACGCCGAGTTCGCCGGCGTCTCGGAGGCGACCGCCCGGAAGGCGCGCGACGAGTTCTTCCCGCGCGCGCTGGTCGAGCCGGACGCAATCCACGGCATCGATTCGCTGATGAGCGAGGCGGTGACGCTGAAGTTCATTCCGCAGCCGCTGACCAAGGAGCAGCTCGCCGAGCTGATCCAGATTCAGAAGTGAGCGACGACTTGTAGGGTGGGCAAAGCGACCCCCCTCCGCTCGCTTCGCGAGCTACGTCGGGCTTGGAGTCCGCCGAAGCGCGGAGCGCGAAGGCGGAAGCGTGCCCACCGTCGCCATATGCCCCGCGTGGGCACGGCGCATTCGCGCCTTTGCCCACCCTACAGCTCAACGCAGCGTGCCATTCACAGCTTGAACGCCTCGTAGGTCGAAGGGTGAAACAGCTCCTCCGGCTCGAGCAGGCGCGGCGAGAGTCCCTGGCCGTGGTGATGGCGCAGGAACGCCTCGAGCGTTTTGCGGTTCGGCTCGAGGCCGTAGGGCCAGAAATCCTCGCCCATCAGGTCGCGCGCCTCGGCGAGCCGCTCCTCGACGAACGGCAGCGTCACCTTGGTCGCCGACGTGTCGCTGAGCGCCGCGAGCGCGGCCGCCTTGGACTGCGCGAACGCCTTGAACACGGCGACCGGCAGATACGGGTGCTGCTCGACCAGGGTGCGGCGGATGCCGATCAGATGCATGATCGGGAAGATGCCGGTGCGCCTGAAGTAGTCCTTCGCGGCCGCGGTCGGGTCGCGAAACAGCCAGCCGACGTTCTTGGTCTCCGGTGTCATGAACGACGGCGGCCGCGGCGCGATGAAGCCGTCGATCTCGCCGTCGATCAGCATCTGCGAGATGGTCGCACCCTCGGGCGCGTCCTCCAGGCGCACGCCCGTCGGCAGCTTGATCGGGTTCTTCTCGGGCCGGCCCGGCTCCTCGATGCCGCCCCGGATCCAGCTGATGTCGGCGGGTTTCACGCCGAAATCGTCCTCGAGGATGGCGCGCGCCCACACATTGGCGGTGAGCTGCCATTCGGGCAGGCCGACCTTGCGGCCCTTGAGGTCCTTCGGCTCCTTGATGCGGTCGGTGCGCACCCAGATCGAGGTATGGCGAAACATGCGCGATACGAACGCGGGCACGCCGACATAGGGGCAATCGCCGAGCGCGGTCCGCAACGAGTAGCTCGACAGCGACAGCTCGCAGATGTCGAAATCCTGCGACCGGAAGGCGCGGAAGAAGATCTCCTCCGGCGACAGGGTCATGAACACCGGGTCGACGCCGTCGACGCGCACCGCGCCGTTGATGAGAGGTCGATTGCGGTCATAGTCGCCGACCGCGACGGAAAGCTTCAGATTGGCCATGGGAGTCAGATTGAGGGAGTCCTGGATGCAGGGCACGATGAGCCCACACTCTAGCGCATGTACCGGCGATGTGGATACCAGCTCCGCGTGGAGCCGGCCTGCGGAGGCCGGGCTATGCGCCGATCACCCGCACGGCGCGGTTTTCAGGGATACGCACGTTCTTCTTGTCGGCAACGTAGCGTTCGACCAGCTCCCAGATCGGCGGCCCCTCGGTGCCCTCGTTGACGCTGGCCCAGCCCGCCACCGTGTAGGTGCTCGCCGGTTCGATCGGCTTGCCGCTCTTGAGATGCGTCATGGCGCCGATGCGGCCTCCCATCGGCTTGCCGATGTCGATCGTGTAGCCGAGACCGCCGCAACGCACCATGTCGCCGCCCTCCCGGTAATATGGGTCAGGGGTGAACAGGTTGTCGGCGACGTCCTCGAGGATCTCCTTGAGGCGCGCGCCCGTCATGGTGATGCGGTAGACCTGCGGATAGGTGATCGCCGTCACGTTGTGGATGTCCTCGACGGTGATCGGCGCGCCCGGCAGCACGCTGGTGCCCCAGCGGAATCCGGACGAGAGCGCGATCTCGGCGTCGCGCTGCTCCATGATCGCGGCGCAGATGAGATCGTCGAACGTGCCGTTGAAGTTGCCGCGGCGGTAGAGCAGCGTCTCGGTCCGCCCGACGACGCGCGCCAGCTCGTCCTTGAACGGCTCGCGCGCGTGGGCGATCGCCGCCGCCATCTCGGCGTCGGGACGAATGGGCTCCGCGAACAGCGGAATCAGCCGATAGCGGAAACCCTTCACCTGCACGCCCTGCACGTCGAGATCGAGACGCGAGACGAACTTGCCGTGGCTGCCCGAGGCGACCAGCAGGGTCTTGCCCACCCTGACGACCTGCGGCAGCGCGTCGTGGGTGTGCGCCGTCAGGATCACGTCGATGTCGGCGACGCGCGCCGCGAGCTTGCGGTCGACGTCGAACCCGTTATGCGAGAGCAGCACCACCAGTTGCGCGCCTGCCTTGCGCGCCTTGGCGACGGTCGCGCGCACGTCGTCCTCGCGGATGCCGAAGCTCCACTGCGGAATCATCCAGCGCGGATTGGCGACCGGCGTGTAGGGAAACGCCTGGCCGAGCACGGCGACGCGCGTGCCGGCCTTGTCGAACATCTTGTAGGCGTCGAACACCGGCTCCTGCCATTCGGTGTCGCGTACGTTGAGGGCAAGGAACGGGAAGCCGAGCTTGCCGATCGCCTCCTTCACGCGCTTCTCGCCATAGGTGAATTCCCAATGGCCCGTCATTGCGTCGGGCTTGAGCAACCGCACGCAGTCGATCACGTCCTGACCCTGCGTGCGCAGCGCGCCGAGCGATCCCTGCCAAGTATCGCCGCCGTCGAGCAGCAGCACGCGGTCCTGGCCGCGCTCCGCGCGCACCGCCTTGATCACGGTGGCGGCCCGGTCGAGCCCGCCGATGCGGCCATAGCTTTTGGCCAGCTCCGCGAAATCTTCGGACGTGAGCGCATAGGCGTCGGCCGAGCGGCGCGGAATATCGAACCTGCGCAGGAACTCCCGCCCCGAGAGATGCGGGGGCATGCCTTTCGCGTCACCGACCCCGATGTTCGCCGACGGCTCGCGGAAATAGACCGGCTGCAGCTGGCCGTGCAGATCGGCCATGTGCAGCAGCGTGATGTTGCCGAGGCCGTCGAACTTGAGGAGCTCCTGCTCGGTCAGCCGCTGCGCGGCGGCGGCGCGGCCGACCGATCCGAGTCCGTTCGCAGCCGCGACCGCCGCCGCTGCCGCGCCGACCTGCAGGATCTCGCGGCGGTTCATCATCGTCTGCGCTGCGCATGTGCGGCGAAGCGGGACAGGTCCCTCGACCAGAACATGCGCTCCCTCGTTGAATCCCGAGCAAGTCCCGGTTAGTGCCGGATCCCCGGCACGCTGAGCTTCTGGCCGGCATTGACGGCCGCGAGATAGAGTTCGAGATCGCCATATTGCTTGGCATCGGGCGGCAACTCGTTCGCCCAGATCGCCACGTTGCACCACTGGAAGCGTTTGCGAATGTCCCAGATCTGATTGAGGCTGGTGCGCCAGGTCGGGAAATGGTCGAGCTGGCCCTTCGGCTCGCCGAGCCACTGGCCGCGGATCCATTTGAGGCCGCCGCGCGCCGGGTCATGGCAGTCACGGCAGGAGAAGTTGAGCGCGCCGACCTTGACGTCCGCAAGCGCGCGCCCGCGCTCATAGGCTTCCTTGGCACCCGGGCTCGTGGTGTCGACCTTCATCTCCTGTCCGTCGGCGAGATAGCGCAGATAGACCGCCATGGCGATGTTCTCGTCGCTCTGCATCAGCCAGTTGGCGCCGGTGGTGGCCTTGGCGTGGCGGAAGACGAACTCCTCGATGCCGAGCACCTTGTCGAGGCGCGGCTCGAAGCGCGGCATCGCGGCCGCCCAGCTCTTGAAGCGCGCGGCCGCCTCGCCGTGGCAGGTCGCGCAGGCGAAACCCGAGGAAGCCTCGCGCTTCGTGTAGAGCTCCGCGCCCTTGTCGACCGCCCACATCGCGGGATTGGTGGTGGGATCGAGATTGTCGCGCGTTTCGACCGGGGCGTGACGCTGCCCGGGATCGTCGACCGCGGTCGCGAATTTCGCGGGCGCCTTCAGCGTCTTCAGGAACGCAACGATGTCGTCGATCTCCTTCTCGTTGAAGAGATGATGCGTTCCCCAGGGCGGCATGATGGTCGCGGGATTGTAGACGCGCGCATCGTTCACGTAGTTCCACAGCCATTCGTCGTCGCGGCCCGCATCGCCGATCTGCGACAGGTCAGGGCCGACATTGCCGGGAAGATCCGCGTTGCCGGCCTGACCCATGACGTGACAGGCGAGGCACGAGCCGCCGCGGGTGCGGTCGGCGACGAGCTTGCGGCCGTTGTCGGCGTCGCCCGCGACCTCACCCTCGAGCTTGCGCGGCTCCGTGGGCGCCGGCGGTGAGGCATGCGTGTTGGCGAGGGTGTTGAACTGCGCGGTATCGCGGGTCACCCAGCCGGAGTAGCGCTTCCAGGGTTGTGGCGCCGCGTCTCCGCCCGCCAACGCCGCCGCCGGCCTGGTCTGCGCCGCCGCAGGCGCCGGCATCAGCGGCAATGCCGCTGCGGCAAGCCCGCCAACCGCCATGATCACCGCCCGCATGCTTGCACCTCGCAGCGCTGACGCGTGCGCGTCGCGGCGGCGCCCCACGCCGCCGGAATGCGCGTCGCCCGGACGGTGGGCCCAAAACCTCCCGGCCGGCAACGCGTCACGTCACCGCGATCTGCTGTTCGGCCGTCGTGACCGTCCCGTCATCGTCGACCCAGGTGAACTTGAACGTGCCGCTTTCCTCGACCCGGGCGGTGAACTGCATGTAGGGATTGGCGGCGATGGCCGGCTCGAGGTCGACGCTGAACACCGGCTTGCCGTTGAATTCGCAGGTGAACTTGTTGATGATCTTGCGCGGGATGACCTTGCCGTCCTGGTCCTTGCGCAGGCCCGTCTCCATTGGATGCGCGATCAGGGTCTTGATCTCGATTACCTCGCCCTTCTTTGCGTCGGTCGGCAGCTTGATGCGCGGCTTTTCGGCCATTGTGTTGCTCCTCGATTCTCGCCGCCGATCAGCCGCCGCAGCCGCCGATGGTGACCTTGACCGGCTTCACCTCCGTGAACACCTCGCCTTTGCTGGTCTTCGCCACCACGACGACGTTCTCCGTCACCGCAAGCCGGACGCGGGTCGCGACCAGGGCGCGGCCCGACATCGGCGTCAGATGAAAGGTGGCGAGGCCCGGGCGCGGGTTGCCTTCTGCCACCACGAGGATATCGGTCACGTGGTCGTCGGCAGTCATCGGGCTCTCGACCGTGATGGTCAGCGGGACGGTGTTGCCGTTCTCGGCGATCTCCGGCAGGTCGATCGAGATCCTGCCCTTGGCCGCCGGCTTGCCGCCGGTGAATTTCGCGACCTCGGCGGCGGCTTCCGCCGGCGTTGCGCTCGCCGCGCCGATCTCGCCGACGACTGCAAGCGCCGCACCCCCGACCCCTAACGCCAGGGCCTCGCACAGCATCTCGCGGCGCGATCTCTCCGTCATGTCAGCCACTCTCTTCCGTGTTGGGCGCGGGGCGCCAACCATGCAATGCCTGCGCACCATAGCGTAGGCGCACGAACCGACCAAGTTGGACCGATTTTTTTGGGACAGGCGACGCGGCATCATGGCACAGGGTAGAACGGCATTCTCATCCGCGCGTGGATCTTAGAAAATCCCGAAAGCTCCGCGTCTCGTAGGCGTTCTCGCGCACGTAGCGGAACATCGCCAGAAAATCGTCCGGCCGCAGATAGCCAGCGATGCGCGCCACCTCGCGCGCCGCCGCGTCCTTGTCCTTGAGGCCGGCGGCGCTTGCCGGGAAGAACTGGACGGTCGGCGTGAAACGCACACCATATTTGGTGGCAAGCTGCTTTTCGCCGATCTCGCCGCCGTCGAAGTCGGTCACCTTGCGCGACCCGATGATGTTGAGCTGCAGCACCTCGAAATTCGATCGCACGAAGTCGGCGATATCCCGGCGCGCGAAGTTGACGAGATGCGTCTCGCGGCAATACGGGCAGCCCTTGAGCTCCCACATCACCGCGAATCGCTTGCCGTTCCGCGCCGCCTGATCGAGATCGTCGGCAAGCTCGAGGAAGCTCTGGAGAAACCAGGGCTCCTGATAGAGGCCGTCCTCGCTGAGGGCGGGGTGGTCGGCCTGCGCAGCGCCAGCCCAAAACCCCGGCCCTGAGCCAGCCAATCCGCCCGCCAAGGCGGTCGCCCCAACGCCCCGAACGAGGTCACGTCTCGTCGCCATTCGTTACCGTATCCTGGCCATGCGCCACGCGGCGTCGTCCGCCAGCGCGGCTCCGACTATAATCACGCCCGACAGTGATATCGGGTCAAGACTCGGTGATTGCCATGCCTATGCGTTGCCTCGGGCCGGCGGTCGGCGCCGCTCTTCTGCTCGCCGCCGCGGCCGCCCGGGCCGACGATCTTGCGCCCTTCAATGCCGCCATGGAGGATGTGGCCGCGCATCACCGCGTTGCCCTCGGCTATCTGCGCACCGAGAACCGCGATCTCGCGCTCGTCGAGATCGACCAGATGAAGGACGCCTGGGGGGCCTTCGCGGAGCGCTTCGGCGGCAGCCGGCCGGCGCCGTTTCGCGACAACAAGCTCTACGTCACCATGCTGGTCGACGTGCCCACCCGCATCGTCACCGCCATGATCATGGTCAATTTCGGCCGCCCCGACATCGCCCGCAACGCGTTGCAGGCGATCCGTGAGGAGATCGCGGCGGTTCGGCGCGCGAGCGGCATCGAGGTTTTGGCTGACTGCGTGCTCGACGCCAACGCAGCCATGGATGCCCTCTTCGTCTATCGCGATGCCCCGGACTGGGGCCAGCCGGCGACGGCGAGCGACATCGCCGCCAAGGCCGACGGCTACGGCGCCGCGGTCAAGCGTTGCGACGGCATGGCAAGCGCATCACTGCGCGCAGACGCGGAGTTCCGTCGCCTGGTCGATGGCGTCGCGACCTCTCTGGCGTTTGTTCCTCAAGCGATTGCGGCACGCGACGGTGACATGTTGCATCGTGTCATTGTCGAGTTGCGATCATTCGACAATCTCCTGGCGTTTCGTTACGGCTGACAGTATGCGGGGGGCGTATGACAATGATGAGTCTTGGAATTGTCCGCCTGCTCCCGCTTGCGGCGGCGTTGGCGATGCCGCCGGCCGCACGCGCAGCCGAACTGGTGATGTTCAAGCGCGACGGGTGCAGCTATTGCGAACGGTTCGATCGCGAAATTGGCCCAGGCTATGGGCGTAGCGACGAGGGCAGGATCGCCCCGCTGCGCCGGATCGATATCCACCGTCCCGTTCCGGCCGACCTCAATTTCATTGCAATGGAACGCATGACCCCGCTATTCGTGCTGGTGGAGCACAACCGCGAGATCGGGCGCATCCGCGGCTATCCGGGCGAGGACAATTTCTGGGGTCTGCTGGGCGGCTTGATCGAAGAGCCGCGCCGGGCGAGTGGAACTGCTGTCGATTGACGACAACCCGTCAGAATTAAAAGGGGGGAAGAACGGCAATGCGTGCGAGTGTCGTAGGAATTTCCTGGAACTTGCCGGCGCAGTCCGCCGATGCGGAGCGCATCGCAGACGATGCCAGACGTGCGGCGGATTTTCTCAAGGCCCTGGCACACCAGAACCGGCTGATGATTCTGTGCCTCCTCTCAGAGGGCGAGAAGTCGGTCTCGCAACTCGAGCAGTTGCTGTCGCTGCGCCAGCCGACGGTGTCGCAGCAGCTCGCACGTCTGCGTACAGACGGCTTGGTGGAGACCCGACGCGCCGGCAAGACCATCTTCTACCGCCTCGCCAGCGAGGAAGCGCGCGTCGTGGTGGGCGCTGTCTACGAGATGTTCTGCGGCACCAAATCGAAGCCGGGCAAATCCGCGTAACGCTTGACCGAGCGCTGATCACACTCCAATCGAGAGCATGATCCCGAAAAGTTGCAGACTTTTCGGACAAGATCATGCTCCAAAATCAATAGAGCACGATGCGATTCTACCCAATCGCATCGTGCCCTGGATTCGTCTGTTGGAATATGCGCTAGCTAGGGTGCCCCCATCCGGCCGACCGGATCGGCCGGGGCAAGGTCGACGATCCGCATCTGCACCCGCTCCTGTCCCTGCCAGCGGTCGACCGCAAGGCAGCCGGCGACGTGCACCGACTGGCCGCGACTTCTGAGCAGCGCGTCGCCGAGCTTCTGGCCGACGGCGCGGAACGCAATCGCGTTGATGATCGCACCGTCGCCCGCGCGCAGGCGCGCACGCACATGCACCTGGCCGACCTGCTCCGCGTACGCAACCACATGTCCGGGCAGCGCGAGCACCGGCTCGGGATTACCGGCGCCGAATGGGCCGGCCCGATCGATGGTCGCCTGCAGCTCGGGATTGGCGGCGCCGGCGCTCACGGCGCCGTCGATCAGGAGCGCCTCGTCGCGCCGCGCGTCCTCGACCGTTGCCGCGAGCGTCGCCTCCAGATAGGCGCGGAACGCGCCGAGCGCGCCGTGCTTGAGCGTGACGCCGGCCGCCATCGCGTGTCCGCCGCCCTTGATCAGCAGGCCCTCGGCCACGGCGTGGCGCACGGCGCGGCCGAGATCGACGCCCGCAATTGAGCGCCCGGAGCCGGTGCCGATGTCGCCCGGCTCGAGTGCGATCGCAAAAGCCGGCCGCCCGAACCGCTCCTTGAGCCGCGCGGCCACCAGTCCGACCACGCCTGGATGCCACCCGGCCGCGGCCGTGACCACGACGGCGCCTTTTTCGTCGATGCCGAGCGCCGCCATCGCCTCCGCCTCGGCCTGCGCGATCGTCGCCTGCTCGATGGCTTGGCGTTCCCGATTGAGGCGGTCGAGTTCGCCCGCGATGCGCGCCGCCTCGACCGCGTCTTCCGTCATCAGGAGCTGCGCGCCAAGATCGGCGCGGCCGATGCGACCGCCCGCATTGATGCGCGGGCCTAGCATGAAACCGAGATGCCACGGCTCCGGCGGACCGGCGAGGCGCGCGACATCCATCAGCGCGGTCAGCCCCGCATGCTCGCGCCGGCGCATCGCGATCAGTCCCTTGGCCACGAAGGCGCGGTTGAGACCGCGCAGCGGCACGACGTCCGCGATGGTTCCGAGCGCCACCAGGTGGACGAGATCGAGCAGATCAGGCTCCGCCCGACCCGCCGTCCAGAAGCCGCGCATCCGCAGTTCGCGATTGATCGCGACCAGCGCCAGAAACGTCACGCCGACCGCCGCCAGATGGCCGAGCCGCGAGAGATCGTCGAGCCGGTTCGGATTGACCACCGCGAGCGCGGGCGGGAGCTGCTCGTCGGCCTGGTGGTGGTCGATGACGATGACGTCGAGGCCGAGGCGCGCCGCGACGCTCAGCGGCTCGTGGCTGGTGGTGCCGCAATCCACCGTGACCAGGAGCTTCGCGCCGCGCTCGGCGAGCGAGCGGACGGCGGGCACGTTCGGGCCGTAGCCCTCGAAGATGCGATCCGGGATGTAGATCAGCGGATCGCTGCCGGCGAGGCGCAGGTACGAACCCAGCAGGGCGCTGGCGGTCGCGCCGTCGACATCGTAGTCGCCGAAAATGGCGATCGCCTCCCGCCGCATCACCGCGTCGGCGATGCGCTTGGCGGCGGCGTCCATGGCGGTCAGGGAGTTCGGGTCGGGCATCAGCCGCTTGATGGTCGGGTCGAGGAACGGCTCGACCGCGTCCGGCTCGATGCCGCGGCCCGCGACGATGCGGGCGAGCAGGTCCGGCAGGCCGTGGCGCTGCACGATCGAGAGCGAGCGCAAGGCACCGCGCTCGTCGAGGCGATCGCGCCAGACCCGCCCGGTCGCCGATTGCTCGACGCCGAGGAAGACGCGGCGGCTCGAAGTGGCGTCCATGAGCTCGTCTCGACTCACCGGCCGATGTTACCGGACGAGAGGGCGCACGACCGCGGCCGCCGCGCAAGGCCGGCGCCACGGTTACGCACACCCCCGCGCGAGCTTACGCCGGGTCGCGGAACCGCGCCGGACCGGCTGTCACAGCTTGAACTTCTCGAGCTGCCGGTGCTCGCCCCTGATCCAGCGCACCGTGCCGGTCGCCGAGCGCATCACCACCGTCTCGGTCTCGATGATCCCGTGCCTGAAGCGCACCCCGTGCAGCATCGAGCCGGTCGTGACGCCGGTCGCCGAGAACACGCAATCGCCCTGCACCATGTCGTGCATGGCGTATTTCTTGCGCGGATCCCTGATGCCCATTTTGCGCGCGCGCTCGCGCTTCTCCTCGGTGTCGAGCACGAGACGGCCCTGGATCTGGCCGCCGATGCAGGCGAGCGCCGCCGCCGCCAACACGCCCTCGGGCGCGCCGCCGATGCCGAGATAGATGTCGATTCCGGTGGTGTTCGGGTCGGCCGTATGGATCACGCCGGCCACGTCGCCATCGGTGATGAAACGGATCGACGCACCCGTCTTGCGCACCGCCTCGATCAGGTCGGCATGGCGCGGGCGGTCGAGAATGAGCGCCGTGATCTCCGCCGGCTGGACGCCCTTGGCCTTGGCGAGCGCGCGGATGTTGTCGTCGGCCGAGGCGTCGAGGTCGACCACGCCCTCGGGATAGCCCGGACCGATCGCAATCTTGTCCATGTATACGTCGGGCGCATTAAGTAACGTGCCGCCTTCCGCCATCGCCATGGTGGCGATCGCGCCCGGCATGTTCTTGGCGCACAGCGTCGTCCCCTCGAGCGGATCGACCGCAATGTCGACCTTCGGACCGTTCTTGTTTCCCACCTTCTCGCCGATGAACAGCATCGGCGCCTCGTCGCGCTCGCCCTCGCCGATGACGATCGTGCCGTCGATCGGCAGCTTGTTCATCTCGCGCCGCATGGCGTCGACTGCGGCCTGGTCGGCCTCCTTCTCGTTGCCGCGCCCGCTCATGCGCGCGGCCGCGACCGCGGCGCGCTCAGTCACCCGCACGATCTCGATCGACAGGATTCGGTCCAGTATGGTCATTGGCTTTACGGCCGTGCGCTTATCAGGGCTCGACATGTCGTAACGCTCCTCCCGTCTCAGGTCTTCAAGTCCAGCCGACAACACACGGTTTCAATTCTTCTCGATGCGGATGACTTGCGGCGTGCCCGCAATCACACCCTCTCTTTTGATCGCCTTCAAGGCGCGCCGCACCGCATCCTCGCTGGTCGCATAGGTGATGAGGATGACGGGTGCCGGCGCATCCGGGCTCTTCGGATCGTCGCCGCCGTGCGGCCGCGTGCCGCGGTGGCGCTGCATGATCGATTCGAGCGAGATCTTCTCGTCCGCGAGCAGCCTGGCGATCGCCGCAAAGGTGCCGGGCCGGTCGACGGCTGCCAGCCGGATATAGTAGCCGCCCTCGTGACGCTGCATCGGCGCCTGCTTGCTGGCGGTGAGCCGGGCGCATGGCCGGCCGAATGGTGCGGTGCGCACCCCGCGCGCGACGTCGCCGATGTCGGCCACGACCGCCGAGGCGGTGGCGTGACCGCCCGCGCCGGGGCCGACCAGCGTGATCGGCGCAAATCCCTCGGCGTCGATCGAGACCGCGTTGGTCACGCCCATCACCTGCGCGATCGCGCTGTCCTTCGGGATCATGGTCGGGTGCACGCGCTGCTCGATGCCCTTCTCGGTGCGCATCGCGACGCCGAGCAGCTTGACGCGATAGCCGAGCTCGTCGGCGGCCTCGAGATCCTCAGGCGCGATCGAGGAGATGCCCTCCACGAACACCGCCTGCTCGTTGACCTTGATGCCGAACGCGATGCTCGCGAGGATCGCGAGCTTCTGTGCGGTGTCGTGTCCCTCGACGTCGAAGGTCGGGTCGGCCTCGGCGTAGCCGAGCTTCTGGGCGTCCGCGAGGCAGTCCGCGAAGGAGAGCTTCTCGCGCTCCATCCGGGTCAGTATGTAGTTGCAGGTGCCGTTGAGGATGCCGGAGATGCGCGCGAAGGCGTTGCCGGTGAGCCCCTCGCGCAGGGTCTTCACCACCGGGATGGCGCCGCCGACCGCCGCCTCGAAATTGAGCGCCGCGTGGCCCTTCTCGGCGAGCCCGGCGAGCGCGAGGCCGTGGCGCGCGAGCAGCGCCTTGTTGGCGGTGACAACGGACTTTCCCGCCGCGAGCGCCGTCTCGATCGCGGCCTTGGCGGGATCGCCCGCCCCGCCGATCAGCTCGACGAAGACGTCGATGTCCGGATCGGCCGCGAGCGCCACCGGATCGTGCACCCATTTGAGCTTGCGCAGGTCGACCGGCCGCTTCTTCGCCTTCGAGCGCGCCGTCACGGCCACCACCTCGATTTCGCGGCCGCAGCGCGCCGCGAGCGCGCCGCGCTCGCGGTCGATGAGCTCGATCACCGCGGCGCCGACGGTTCCGAGTCCGGCAAGACCCACTCTCAGCGGGGCGATCATGGGTTTGGCAACCTGACGACGGCGCCGAAAAATCAACGGCGCTTGGCGAGGGGAACGACGTTGTGCAACTTTTCCGGCCCGGTTTCAAGGAACCGCCGCAGATTGCGGGCAGCCTGGCGGATGCGTTGCTCGTTCTCGACCAGCGCGATGCGTACGAACCCTTCGCCATGCTCGCCGAAGCCGATGCCGGGGGATACCGCGAGCTCGGCCTTCTCGATCAACAGCGTTGCAAAGTCGACCGTGCCGATCGTCTTGAACGGCTCCGGCAGCGGTGCCCAGGCGAACATCGAGGCCTGCGGCGGTGGGATGTCCCAGCCGGCCCGGCCGAAGCTCTCCACCAGCACGTCGCGCCTGCGCTTGTAGGTTTCGCGCATCTCGACGATGCAGTCCTCCGGACCGTTGAGCGCGGCGGTGGCCGCGACCTGGACCGGCGTGAAGGCGCCGTAGTCGAGATAGGACTTCACGCGCGCGAGCGCCGCGATGATGCGCTCGTTACCGACCGCAAAGCCGATGCGCCAGCCCGGCATCGAGAACGTCTTCGACATCGAGGTGAACTCGACCGCGACGTCCATTGCGCCCGGCACCTGCAGCAGCGAGGGGGGCGGATTGCCGTCGAAATAGACCTCCGCATAGGCGAGATCGGAGAGCACGATGAGATTGTGCTTTTTCGCGAAGGCGACCACATCGCGATAGAAGTCGAGATCGGCCACGCAGGCGGTCGGATTGGCCGGATAGCAGACCACCAGCGCGAGCGGCTTGGGGATCGAATGCATGCAGGCGCGCTCGAGCGCCTCGAAGAACAGCGGTGTCGGCTCCGACGGCGCCGAGCGGATCACGCCGCCCGCCATCAGGAACCCGAAGGCGTGGATCGGATAGCTCGGATTGGGCACCAGCACGACGTCGCCCGGCGCCGTGATCGCCTGCGCCACGTTGGCGAAGCCTTCCTTCGAGCCGAGCGTGGTGACGATCTGCGTGTCCGGGTTGAGCTTCACGCCGAATCGGCGGGCGTAATAGGCCGCCTGGGCGCGGCGCAGTCCAGGAATGCCCTTGGAGGCGGAATAGCGGTCGGTGCGCGGCTTGCCGACCGTCTCCTTGAGCTTTTCGATCACATGCGGCGGGGTCGGCAGGTCAGGATTGCCCATGCCGAGATCGATGATATCGGCGCCAGCATTGCGCGCCGCGGCCTTCGCCCGGTTCACCTGTTCGAATACATAGGGCGGCAGGCGGCGAATGCGGTGAAACTCTTCCATGTTCCCGATGTCCCGGTTGTCCGCGTCCCCCCCGATTCGAGGCACCGCGGATCGGCGGGCAACTTGTAACACGGCGTTGCGATTTGCTCGACCCCGCCGAAACGTGCGCGGCCGCACTATCGATGTTATTGATCGGCTGGGGCTTTTTTGGGCGTAGTAGCCGCCTGCTTCTCCTGGCGGGCGCGCAGGGCGGCGAGTTCCGCCGCCGCCTTCTTCTGTTGTTCCGCGGTGAGGACGACATCCTGACGCGGCGGCGGCATGTCATGGACCGCCGGATAGGCGGCGGGCGCGTTCGATCGCTCGGGGGTGCCGGCCGGAAGCCCGCCCAACTGGGTCGGCATCTCGCTCAAGGTGCTCGTGCAACCCGCCAGCGCCGTCGCCAGGCCGAGGGCCAGGGCCACGGTCAGCGCCGGTCGCTCGATGCCGCAACGCCGCGCAAGCCAGCCCGTGCGGTGCACCATTCGCGACGTCGACACCTCAGTCATGCACAAGGGATCTGAGTCATACACAAGGGATTATCCCGGATCGGCCCCCAGGGATGAACTCAAACGCCTAGGGGCGTATTGTGTCCAAACGGGGACCTGCGTGTGGATACGATGGAAAGGTCAACGCCCTCGCCTGCCGCCGAAACGCCGGAGGCCGAGAAGCCGCCGCGCAAAGCGAAACCCGCGCCTCGCGCCGACGTCGCCGCTGCGCCGCCGCCGGCCGACCCGCCGCGTCCTGCCGCTGACAAGTCCGCGTCCGCGACGTCGTCGGTCAACATCGAGGCATTCGCCAAGAACATCGCGCGCATGGTCGAGCAGGGAGGCCGCGCGCTCGCCGCCTACCTCAAGCCGCGCGAGGAGGGTCGTGCCGGCGAGGACAACGCCGACCTCGTCACCGACGCCGTGAAGACGCTCAGCCAGGTGATGGAGTACTGGCTCGCCGATCCGCAGCGATCGCTTCACCTGCAGAACATGCTGGGCAAGTCCTATCTCGATCTGTGGGCGAGCACGGTCAAGCGCATGGCGGGCGAGGCCGCCGCCCCGGTTGCGGCGCCGGATCCACGCGACAAGCGCTTCGCCGACCCCGAATGGTCGTCCAACCAGTTCTTCGATTTCCTCAAGCAGACCTATCTGCTCACCACCGATTGGGCGAACCGCCTGGTGCGCGACGCCGAAGGTCTCGATCCGCACACGCGCCAGAAGGCCGAGTTCTACATGCGGCAGATCGCCAACGCGATCTCGCCCTCCAATTTCGTGCTCACCAATCCGGAGCTGCTGCGCGCAACGCTCACGTCCAACGCCGAGAACCTGGTCGACGGCATGCGCATGCTCGCCGAGGACATCGAGGCAGGCGGCGGAACGCTGCGCATCCGCCAATCGGATTCCTCGATGTTCGAGGTCGGCCGCAATCTTGCGGTCACGCCCGGCAAGGTAATCTTCCAGAACGATTTGATGCAGCTCATCCAATATACGGCGACGACCGACGAGGTGCTCAAGCGCCCGCTGCTGATCGTGCCGCCCTGGATCAACAAGTATTACATCCTCGACCTCACGCCGGAGAAATCCTTCATCCGCTGGTGCGTGAGCCAGGGTCTGACCGTCTTCATGATTTCGTGGGTCAATCCCGACGAGCACCTGGCGCAGAAGGGGTTCGGCGAGTACATGCGCGAAGGGCCGCTCGCGGCGCTTGACGCGATCAAGACGGCGACCGGCGAAAGCGAGATCAGCGCCATCGGCTATTGCGTCGGCGGCACGCTGCTCGCGATCACGCTCGCCTATCTCGCCGCGCAGAACGATCAGCGCATCGCCTCGGCGACCTTCTTCGCGGCCCAGACCGATTTCACCTTCGCGGGCGACCTCAAGGTCTTCGTTGACGAGGAGCAGATCGCGGCGCTGGAGAAGCACATGCGCGAGCGCGGCTACCTCGAAGGCACGAGCATGGCGATGGCCTTCAACCTGCTGCGCTCGAACGATCTCATCTGGCCGTACGTCATCAACAACTACCTGCGCGGCAAGGCCCCCTTCCCGTTCGACCTGCTCTATTGGAACTCGGACGCCACCCGCATGCCGGCGGAGAACCATTCCTTCTATCTGCGAAACTGCTATCTCGACAACCGGCTCGCCAAGGGCGAGATGGTGATCGACGGGACGAGGGTCGACCTCAAGAAGGTGATGGCGCCGATCTACAATCTCGCAACGCGCGAGGACCACATCGCGCCGGCGAAATCGGTCTTCCTCGGCTCCTCGCTGTTCGGTGGCCCCATGAAATACGTGCTGGCGGGGTCCGGTCATATCGCGGGCGTGGTCAATCCGCCCGACAAGAACAAGTACCAGTACTGGACCGGCGCACCACCGCAGGGTGACGACCTCGACAGATGGATGGCGAACGCCGAGGAGCATGCCGGCTCGTGGTGGCCCGACTGGCTCGGCTGGATCAAGGCACAGGACGCGGCGCTCGTTGCGGCGCGCACGCCCGGCGGCGGCAAGCTCGCGCCGATCGAGGACGCGCCCGGAACCTATGTGAAAGTGCGCGACTGACAGCAAGTGATTAAGATATTTTCGGCATCATCGTTGCTTGGTGATTCGGGGGACAGGCAATGCGTGGGACGATCGCGAAACGAACGACATTGAGCCTTATCGGCCTCCTGGGCCTCCTCGGTCTCACGGCCGCGGCGGCCATCGCGCTCGCATTCGGGCGGACGGACGATGTCGCGGCGCGCTGTTTCAAGGAGCAAGGCGACACCGCGATCGCGGCCTGCACCCGGGCGATCCACTCGGGACGCTTCCGCGGCGCCGAGCTTGCCACGATCTATGACAACCGGGCGATCGAGCTGCGCCAGCTGGGCGACTATGACCGCGCGATCGCCGACTACAGCGAGGCGATCCGCATCGACGCGGCACTCACCGGCGCCTATACGGGCCGCGGCCTCGCCTACGAGGGCAAGGACGAAATCGAGCGGGCGAAATCCGACTACCAGAAGGCGCTTGCCGTCGCGCCGAAATACGACGACGGCGCATGGGCGCACGACACCGCCCGCCAGCGGCTCGGCGTGCTCGCGGGAAAATAGGCTCGCCTCGAATCTTCCTCCCGCCTTCGCTCGATGCGCTTCGGCGGACTCGCGCCCGTCACGGAAACAGGGCGACCTGCTCGAGCCCCATGGTCTCGGGGAATCCGAGCATCAGATTCATGTTCTGCACGGCTTGGCCCGAGGCGCCCTTGACCAGGTTGTCGAGCGCCGAGCCGATGATGGCGCGGCCCGCGATGCGGTCGGCTGCGACGCCGAGGAAGGTCATGTTGGAGCCGCGCACGTGGCGGGTCGCCGGCATCTCGCCGAACGGCAGCACGTGCACGAACGCCTCGTTCGCGTATTTGGCTGACAGGATCGCGTGAAGATCCTCAGGCGACTTGCCGGCGACGCCGCGCACATAGATGGTCGACAGGATCCCGCGGTTCATCGGGACGAGATGCGGCGTGAAGGTCACGACCACTTGCCGGCCGGCGGCGAGCGAAAACTCCTGATCGAGCTCGGCCATGTGACGATGGTGGCCGACGCCGTAGGCGTTGAAGCCCTCGGAGACCTCGGAAAAGAGCATGGCCTCACGGGCGGAGCGGCCGGCGCCGGTCATGCCCGACTTGGCGTCGATGACGATCTCGTCGAGGTCGATCGCCCCGCCGGCGATCAGCGGAATGAGCGCAAGCTCGGCACAGCTCGTGTAGCAGCCCGGATTGGCGACGAGCCGCGCCGATCTGATCCTCTTCCGATGCACTTCGACGAGGCCATAGACCGCCTCGGTCTGCAGCTCGGGCGCATGATGCGCGTGGCCGTACCAGCGTGCATAGGCGGCGGTATCGGCCAGCCGAAAGTCGGCCGACAGGTCGACCACCCTCACGCCGCCGGTCCTGGCGAACAGGTCCTTGATCACCTTCTGCGTGGTCGCGTGGGGCAGCGCGGCGAACACCAGGTCGAGCCCGCAATTGGCCCAGTCGATCTCCTCGATCGCGATCAGTTTCGGCAGAGCGAACGGCGAGAACTGCGGAAAGACGTCGCGCATCGCCTGCCCGGCCCGGCGATCCGCTGTCAGCAGCGCGATCTCGGCCTGCGGATGGCGCAGCAGCAGGCGCACGCATTCCGACCCGGTGTAGCCGGAGGCGCCGAGCACGCCGATCCTTGCCTTCTTTCCGGTCGAAGCCATGGCTCATTCCTTTCCGCGGTCGTTCGAACGCCGGGTCAGACAGCCGCGGATTTGAGAGGAACGTGCCGCGGATCCGTCCGGCGGCACAGGGGCAACGATCAGGCGCGATCGGCCGCGGCCGCGGAGATGCGGCGACGGCGACGCGGGATGTAGGCGATCGTCATCATGGCGCGGTCTATATGGGAGACCGCCGGCCGCAGTCAATGGCCGCAGCCGGCGGGCTCACACAACCCTAATCCGGGGTCAGGTCCGGAACCAGGACCGCGATCAGAATGGCCACGAACAGCAGCAGTCCCAGCACGCAGGCCGCGATCTCGACCCAGAAGGCGACCGGACGGTGGTCGCGGTGGATCTTCTGCACCCGCCAGCGCACGTGCCCGGAGCCCAGCACGCGCCAGAGCTGGAACGCGAACAGCGCGACGACCGCAAGGCATATGGCGGCGAGCAGCAGGCGACCCGGCGTCATCGGCAATCCCTCATTCGCTGTCACATGTTGTTCAGATCACCGGGCTCCACGGCATCGGAATCTCGCGATAGCCCGTCGCCGTCTTCTCGACGTGAGCGACCGACGGAAACGGATAGTGGAATCCCTGGACCAGCATACGCTCGGCCGAGAGCATGTCGTAGACCTTACGCCGCGTCGCTTCCGCCTGCACGGGTTCGTGGTCGTAGAAGGCGTGCCAGCCGGGATGACGGGCGAACAGGAACGGCGCGTGCGTCACGTCGGCCTGGACGTAGACCTTGGCAGCGCCGGAGGCGACCACGTGCGAGGTGTGGCCCGGCGTGTGGCCGGGCGTGCCCACTGCAGTGACGCCAGAGATGACCTCCTGGTCCCACGCGTAGGTGCGCAGCCGCTTGAGCACCTCGCCGCTCATCACGCGGCGCACGTTCTTGAAGTTGTCGGCAATGCGCTGCGTTGACGCTCGGCTCATCTCGCCGTCGTCCATCCAGTAATTGTGCTCGCCCGCCGGCACCAGGATCTCCGCATTCGGAAAGGCGAGCGAGTTGTCGGCGCGCAGCAGCCCGTTGATGTGGTCGCCGTGGTAGTGCGAGATGATGACGGTATCGACCGCGTTGGCGTCGATGCCGGCGGCGGCGAGATTGCCGAGGAACTGGCCGGTCTGGCCCTTGCTTGCCCTGAACGCCGCCTCGCTCGTGCCGGTGTCGATCACCGCGAGCTTGGCCCCGGTATTGACGACGATCGGATTATACGGACCGACGAACACGCCCGGCTCCATGAACGCCTCGGCGAGCGCGGCGTTCACCTCCTCCTTCTTGGCATTGAGGACGAAAGCGTCGGTGACGGGCAGCCGGTTCGCCCCGTCGGTGACGACGGTGATCTCGATGCTGCCCACCTTGTAGCGGTAGAACCCGGGCGCCTGCGCGTTGCTCGCTGGCGCCGCCGCGCGCGCGGGCCGCGACCCCAGGACGGCGGCCGTCGCCATTGCGGCGCCGGCGAGCGCGGAGCGGCGGGTCAGCTCGATCATGTTCATTCCCCCAGGAACGGGGGCCAGCCTCGGCCGCAGTCGGGCGGCAGGCCCCGGTTGATATTGATTATGCGCCGCCGATGATAGCGCGCGGTCCGCGCGGTTGGAATGCCGGGCGCCCTACCCCCAGATCCACGCGATCGCCTCGGCGACTCCGTCGCCGAGCGTCAGCAGCACCGCGGCCACACGAAGGCCGACGCGGAAATACGTCGCGCATCGCCTGTCCGGCCCGGCGATCCGCCGTCGGCAGCGCGATCTCGGCCTGCGGATGGCGCAGCAGCAGGTGCACGCATTTCCGACCCGGTGTAGCCGGATGCGCCGAGCACGCCGATCCTTGCTCTCTTTCCGGTCGAAGCCATGGCTCATTCCTTTCCGCGGTCGTT
>Ga0126384_10000480_pt1 | contig 21850 bp, 22 predicted proteins | sample PanSoiMetPlot_36_FD_92543 | JGI IMG/M metagenome (GOLD analysis project Ga0126384, IMG submission 92543) | Tropical forest soil microbial communities from Panama - MetaG Plot_36 | ecosystem: Environmental > Terrestrial > Soil > Tropical forest > Bulk soil | place: Panama | collected 2016-02-17 | reverse complement strand
GGATGATTAGCTACAGCCTCATCGACAGCCTTACTATTGGGCTGTTGCATCGCAAGCTGAAGCACCGCCCTCGCCGTCACACGCCTATTGACTTGTTCCGCCGCCTCGAAGAACACACTCCCCTTCTCAACAAACCAGTTAAATGTCTGTAAGCCTTTCCTCAATCCTCTCGCGCTAGTTACGTTATCCGAGTTCATCAGCGTCGCCAACTCAGCAGCCTGAGTCTCGGTAATCCTCCCCGTCTTCATCATCCAACTCAAAGCCCTGAACTCAAAATCCGCGCTCATGTCTTTGGGATCAGGATAGTTCCCGCGCTTCTGGAAGTTCTTCCATCTAAAGTATTGGAATCCTAGAGCCGCCCCCGCTTGTGCTGAGCCGTATCGACCCGAAACCCACGGATGCACGATCATCGGCATCTGGAATAGATTATTCGTAGCCGCCGACAGACTATACCCCATCGCCCAAAAGAATATCGCGCCCTTAAATATGCCGTAATCTCCTCTGGCATCTAGAATCGCCTTGTTTAGCCAGTTTCTCACATAGTCAGCAATGTGACTTTCCTTAATCCCCAAATCTCTCATCCCCTCAGACTCATCCAGCCGCTGCCGGAATACCGGAATCCACTTCGTTCGCGCGATATAGCGCGAGCTAAAGAAGGCATAGCGCGAGAAGGCTCTCATAAAGTCATTGCTATATCCCGGCGTATACTTCTTATGCTCCATAAAGTGTTCGAAACTCAACGCCGGACTCATGTGGAACATGAGCTGTTCCAGCGCATCCTGTTGCTGCGGGGATAACGTCATCGACTTAGCAATATGAGCCAGCAGAACATCCGGCATCCCTAAGAATGGCTCAACCTGTTCCGGCAGCAGTCCGGCCGAGATCTTAAAGCCCTGAGCCGCTGGATACTTCCTTCTCAACTCATTAACCGCTTTGTCTTGAAATACTCTCGCCGGGGTAAGCCCACTCCGCTCATAAGTCGAAAACCACTCCACATTCCCCTTCGAATCTCTCACCGTAACAAAGTGCCTTCCAAACCTGACATGAGGGAAATAAGGCTTAGACAGGTATCGAGTCACGCGCGCAGTAATGTCAGTAAGCGCCTTAGCCCTAGCCAACGGCTCATTAATCTTCATCGCCTCAGCAACGGCATTCCTTCTCATCCGATCTAACTGGCGATTGAAGAACTCCTGTATCTGCTTAAACACACCCAAGGCTCTAGCATCCAACTTATGCTTCGCAACCAAATCATTAAACTCCTGCGGCGTCGGGTGCCTCGCGACCTTATTAGCGACCTCCTTCGGCGTCCGATAGCGCATGTTGCTCATGTCGTCTAGAAAGGCTGTGAGGTTGTCGGCCATAGCTCCTAGCCTCATCCATCCGTTCTTGACGATCTCAATACCTTCATTCTGATACTGTGACTCCTCAATGTGCATCAACTCCGCTTCTTCACGAAGCCGCCGCAGCGGAGTATGTGACGGGTTAATACTGGCCAACTGGTCTATCCCCACCATATACTTATAGATCAAATTCATCCTGTCCGCGTGGGCCGCCGCGGCGGCAACACCTGGGCTGCTGGCACACGCCGAAGCACATTTTGCCGAACTGAGGGCTTTCCTGACGTTGCTGAACTCGGGCTGCTGTTGGGTTGCGGGGACGTCGCCGCGACTTCCTGTCTCCCTATCGAGGGCGCGTTGGTTTGCGTCCTGTCCAAAAGAGGGGTCGTTTCCAGTGTTTTGAGTCGTGAGATTGCCGTCGTCAAGTCCGGCGCTGCGGACAGCACTTGTCTCGCCAACTGCAACCCAGTCAGAAAGTTTTGATCCTCTCGGTCCTGCAACTGGTGACTCTCCCACGTTGCTAAGAGCGCCTCCATAGCCTCCTTGTTCGGCGCTAACACCCTTGAAGCTTCGAGCACGAGGTCGGACATCGCCATTTTTGTACACTCCGTTGAGGTCTTGGAACATATCCCAATACGAAGCATAGATATTAGTCAGATTTTGCATGAAGGCTTGGAAGTTAAAGTCGGGATGCGTGTTTAGCTGGATCAAGAGGGCTTGGAATTCACTCTGAAAAGAGGCATTGTGAGCACGAACCTGTTCGTGTGCCAGTTCATGAACCATCGTACCCACAACACCTGCCGCCGCTTTCATAGGCTTATCGCTATACTGAGGCAACAACGGATTAACAAATATGCTTCGGAATGGGATAATAATATTCACACCCCGATACTCCTTATCAAAGCTAATCCCCACCCCACTATCCGCCAGATTAGCATAGCCCTCAAGCTTCTGTACAACCCCCTTAAGCTGCTTAAACAGATTACCGACCAGGAAATTGAACTCATAGAACCTATTGCCGTACTTCTGCACGCCAAACTGCGTCATAGTGATCTTAGCACTCGGATCGCTCGCGGGGGCGCCCGTCGGACTAATAGCCGTATTGTCATGCAATATAACATCGCCCTTGATCTGTTTCTGTGGAATCTTCAACTCAGACGTATTAATACGAAATTTCTCGACATCCTGCTGACTTAAGGAAGGAACCGTTCGTCCATTGACTACCAGCTTACCCTCCTTAACGACAATCTTGTCACCAGACTTAAGCCCCCGCCGCACTCCCGTCGGCTTCGGAGGCGTAGGAGGCTTCACCTCAAACGGCATAGTATTCTTAACTCTCTTCTCCTTTGTATCATAAGTCAGATATTGCATCTCTCCAAAGTTTTCGACGTCGACATGATAACCTTCCTGCTGGAACTTGAGCTGAATGAACCTGAATATCTTATCGAAATCCTCCTTCGCAATCTTAGAGAACCCCTGTCTATCCATATCCAATGGATAGTTTGGATCTTGAGACCTAACGTTCGGACTAACATCAATAAAGAACCTTCGCGGAATACTCTCACCATATTGGTTCGCAGGATCTTCGGACAGGTTCGTGCTGAACTGCCACAATCCATTACTCAATATATGGAGATTGGTAAATGTCGGCGTCTCCGCATTGCTGATATAGATACGAGCCGTCCCCCACTTCGGATTCTCAATATTAACGAAGTGAGAATAATCCTGCGCTGGGAATGAACTTCCCGTATTATCCACCTTATCACCATTAAGAGTAACATTAATATTCTCAAACAATGGACTGGATCTCAAGACAGGCCACTCAGTCGCACTTCCAAGCCTGCTTGGGAATGGAATAGCCGTAGACTGCTGATTTGAGGGATTAACATACACGTTCGGAACCTTGATCGTCACAATGGTTCCATGACCCCTCGGAAATGCCTCTCTATCGGCGTCCGTAGGATTTCTGATGGTGATAAGGGGAGCTTGTGTTGGGTCTCTCAACGCGGCCTTGAGCTGAGGTCCAGTAGCATTGAACCCTGCGACCTTTCCATTCTTCATCGAAGCAACACTAATCGACTCAGACTCATAAAGCGTCTGTAGCTTTGCAATACCGAAACCTCCTGACGGTCTAGACGATAGTTTCTTAGTCCCACCTACTGTTAGGAACTCTTTGCCCAACACCTCTGGCGATATTCCAATTCCATCGTCTTTGACTGTGATCGTGCGGTCTATGTCGTTGGTTGTGATCTCGATATTGCCGTCTTGTTGGCCTAAGGTGAATTGATCCTTGATAGCGTCGAAAGAGTTCTGAAATAACTCCTTTAGGGTAACTAGGGCCTGTTTGGAGACGTCGCCATATAGCTTTGGTCCCAACATATCAACTAAGGCAGCCTTGTCGACGTCAGGAGTTGACATGACAGTCTTTATATCCTGCCGCGCAGGACGCAGATCCTCCGAAATCTCCCCCGCGACCCCGGTTGGCTCCTTAGCCGCCATAAGATCGGTCAACGTCATAGGAGCGCCGGGCTCAGTTAGCGTCGTGCCTCCCGTCGTCGATACCTGCGCGGGCACAGTAGGTTGAGTCGGTGGTGGGGGAGTTGGTGGAGGCGTTACCACACTCGGCGAAGCTTCTGCCGGGGGCGGGTTTGGCGGCAAGCTAGGATCGCGCGGTTCAAGCGGCAGGTTAAGCTGATCGCCTCCTGGAGGCGGCGATCCGGGAACTGGGCCAGTATTGCCACCTCTCAATGCAGCATAAGCCTCACCCGGAGTGACAGTCGGAGGCTCAATATCCGTCATCGTAGGCCCAGAAGGCTCGTCATGGCGGCCAAGAACCGCCGTAGCGGGAGCACCCACTAGCGCCCCCACTAGCGCACTCTTAGCTACATCCTGACCTAAATCCGCATTCGGATCATAAATGCCTCGAGCTATAGCGTTCTGAAGGAACTGTTGGAAACCCTCTTGCCCACCTTCTGCTATCGCGCCCTTAATAGCTCTCGCACCCACCTTACCAATAAAGGCAGCTAGCTTTCCTGTGCTTCCAAACATTGGGAGCAAGTTGTCAACCAAATCAGTAGCACCTGGAATCGTTCCCAAATAGCCTGCGATGCGTTGTTGTTCTGGCGTGGCTCCGAACTGTAATGCTCTTTGTTCGGCTTCGCCTGCACCTTGAGCTAAGGCACTAAGCCCCATAAGCATCGGGCCACCCACAACACCCGTCGCAATATTAGTCGCAAGGCTCCCCGCCCCTCTCGCCACGTCGACCGGAGCAACCCGACCAACATAAGGCACATTAACTCCAGCCCCTTTAGCCGTCTCATATTCGGGTGGAACTGGGAACGTCTCCTGGCCCGCCTTCTCAATAGCCTGTCCCGCCGCGACTATAGCCGGTCTAGCAGCTTCTCGTCCCTTCTGCATTATATCTTCATAAGGCTGCATCAGTTCTTCGAGCATCTGCTGTTGGAAGCCGCCCGCACCGCCCTTACGCAACAATTCAAGAGTCGCAGGGGTGCCGCTAACGGCGGCACCCAAACCACTGGCAACGCCTTGTGCTGCCGCCGCCGTAAGTGCCTGATCCATCTTCGCGGCCCTAGACAGGATTCCTTCAGAAGGGGCAGCCGGAGCCGTTGGGACTTTAGGCGCCTTCCCAGTCATCTCCTCTTCTGTCATCTCGGTCCAGTCAGACCTTGGCACAGCAGCAGCGGCGGCAGGTTCTTCAGCACCACCAGCAGTAGCTCGCGGCGGCCTAGGAGTCGTAGTCTGGAAGGGAATCTGCGGCGCGGCCATCATTTCCGCGTCCGTCCACTCACTCTTAAGTGGAGCCGCTTCGGCACTAGACACAGGATTGAAGTAGCTCAAAATACTGCCGCCACGACGCGGTGTAGCGGCGGCTAAGTCGCTCGGAGGACCGCGATCACCAACTCTACTCCACCATCCCGCATCCGGACCTTCAATGCCAAACCTCTCACCTCCCGCCCTAAACGTCTGAGGCCCGCCCGCAAAGCCCACGGTCCCACTCGCATTGCCTGTAGCATAGTTCGCAATATTAGTTCCCAGCGAATGACTAATCAAATCATCATAGGCATCTCTCATCCCTTGCGTTACACCTCGTCCGGCCCTATTATGCGTCGTATTAGGGAAGTATGATCCTGAAAGTGTCCTAGCGACCGTTTGATTCCTCGCCACGCTACGATTATAGATTGATTCCATAAACGCCTGAATCGCCTCGTCGCCCTGACCTCCCACCTCTGCATTAGTGTACGCAATCAACCTATCCCGCACCGCGGGATTCTTCAGCTCACTATAAATCCTGTTCCGACCTAACCAGTCCGGCGGACCCTTAGCGCCAAACATCTGTTCGTCGGTGAATTCCTCATCCGCCATATCGTCTCCATACTTTCCTATCTTTGTCCCAAGTCGCGGGACCATTAGGCGTGTCGTACACTACGCCTGGCTGCCTATCGTCTGGATTGCTAGGCATGTATGGACGCGTAGTGCCGCCCCCACTTGGTCCTCTCCCACCACCCTCAGGAATACTCACACCCAACAGCTTTTCTTGTTGAGCTATGAACTCGTCCGGACTAAGCAACGGGACGTATGGAGGCTCCGGCAGCTCAGGTGTGAGGAACTTCTGTCTCTGCCACTCCTCACGTCGCTTCCTATTCTCCGACTCGACCCCCGCCTTATAGTTAGGATACTGCATCGCCAACCTAACACGACCTTGCATCCTAGCCCGCTCTATCGACGTTTCGAGCCTCGCCCCCGCTTCTCCGGCTCGCGACCTTGCAGCCTCCGCCTGAGCCTCCTTTCTCTCAACCTCAGCAGCTTGAGCCTCACCTCTCGTAGCGGCTTCGCCGCCAGCTCCAATAGCCCGACCAAGTTGACTTGCGAAGGTATCCCCAAAGCTAGGAGGCTGCATTAACGCGATGCCAGCATTAAGCAGCGCCGTCCTAGCCCCCGGCTGATCCATGAAGTCGGCCCACTGTTGGGCGATGCCGCTGAAGTCTCCTCCCGGCGGCGGCCTCTTTTGAGGCTGTTGCTGCGGTGTGTCAAATGGCGTGTCGTCAGCCATCTCACTCTCCTAGTATAGAAATGGCATCAGATCGTTCTGGTACTCATCACCTCGGATGCGCCTCCGGAACGTCTGCATAGGATACCTTCCCGGTCCAACCGGCATTTGCGGCGGCGTCTCCATGCCTTTGAGCCCAAACTGGGGAACCATAGTCTCTAACGTTGGAGCCTCACTCTCATCCTCTCTCGACACCTGACCAGCCATTTGCTTCTGAGGTCCGCCTCCCGGTGTCATCCCAAACGTCGGTAGACTACGTTCACTTCTAGTAGGAGGACCGCCAAGTGTCTTAGTCTTGGGATTGAACCATGGAAACAGAACGTTCGCCAACCTAAACAACCCGACCTGTCTGACCTGTTCGTCGGTTGGAGTAGTTGGTATAGCTCTTCCACTCGCCTCCGGACCCAACCTATTTGGCTTTCGCATCGCCTGTATATTATAGGCCATTATCTCGGGCGTGATGTTAGGTCCAGTATCCGTAGGCACACTATAGTAGTCCTGTTCCATCTTCTTAGTCTGTTCTGACATAGCCTCTGGCGAGCCGGGAAGCGGGGGCATCCCAAACAGCACTTGACCCAACGTCGGTATCCTCCTAACATCGCCCGTCATCTCTTGGCGAAGCTGTTCATAGCCAGCAGCTCTAGTTCCCGGACTCACATCGAATGGAAGTCCTGGGTCAATAGGCGTCCCAAGGCCGGGGTATAGTTGGGGCGGCGGCATTATCTCCCAAACCTAAGCTGGCTCATTCGCAGGAACTCTTGCGGAGTTACGCCTAAGCTCGTCATTAGACTAAGCAGTTCGCCCCCACGAATGGGGGTCGCCTGCGGCGGCGGGGGTGTTCGCACCGTCTGATGCTCTGGTGCCGGCGGGGCCTTAACTCCCCGAAGCGTATCCAGAAGCTTACTTCCAGTGCTTCCTCCCGCGCTCGCATTTGCCCCCATCGCCATCGCCGGAGGACTTGGGCTCACATTACCTAACGACTGACTAGTAGCCGGGGGAAACTCTGTCTCAGCCCTATTCTGCGGGTTAACGGCATAATCCGTCGCGCCTATACCCGCTGCACTAGGAACCGGAAACGAAGGTGTAGTGGTCGGCGAAAAACCACCTAAGAACGGCAGCATAGGTCTGGCAGGAGCCTGCGTAGCTCCCGTAATACCACCGAACGGAGTAGCCGGAGCCCCCATAGGCCCACCGCCAACTCCCCACATTCCTAGAGCATTTGCCAAATCCGGGTCCATAGTTCACCTCACTGGAATAAGAATGGCATCACCGCACCACCTACAGCACCAACACCCGTTCCCATAGGTCCGAACAGAGAACCTATAGAAGCCCCCGTCCCCGCACCGCCTAGAGCTTGAGCAAACGGATTGGGCTTAGGGACATTAGCCGTAGACACATTCGTCCCACCGGGAATACCTTGCATGATCGACATGATCTCGCGGGCTTGTAGCTCTGGGGCCATTTGATCGAAGTTGTAGCCCTGAACAGCAGCGTTAATTCGTGCCTGATCCATAGCCTGTTGAACATCGCCAACTGCGCCCGTAGTCGCGGCGGGAACCGTTTGGGCTCCTTGAATCGTTGGCGTTAATCCCAACGTCTGATATAACGCCGCGAGATTCTGCCCATACCGTTGACCCTCTCCACTAACGTCCGTTGCGTAGCGTTGGTTCTCCGCCGCGATGTTGGTTGCATAGCGTTGGTTCGCCAAGTTCTGTAACTGCTGCAACTCTTGGTTCGTCATCGTAGCAGCGATGTCTCCCGCCGCCCTTGTCGCCTTACCCGTCGCAACACCCTCCGCGACACCCTGTCTAGTGCCTCCCGTTGTTAGGCCAGTCGTACCAATTCCCGTTCCCCGAATCGCCGGCAGCGCCGACTCGGTCAACGCTTCCCACGTCGGCCTTTGCGCCGCCTCAATAGCCGCATTTAACGTCGGTGTAGCCCTAGCCCATGTTTCGGGACTAATATTTATGTCACTAGACGTCTCTAGTGGTGTTCGTTGGAACGGGGTTAGGGTCGATGGAATGCTGCTCCAAACGTCTGCCGCCCGTCCTGCAATACCGGCTTGGGTTCCTGCCGCTCCGAGGCCCATCTCTTGAGCCTGCTGTTGTGCTGGAGTAAACGGTGCAACCGTAGTCCCCTGATACCGCGTCGGAGTCGTGGCGGCGAAGTTAGCCACCTTCGGATAGGCCAGGTTAAAAAGTGCCTGTTGCTCCGGCGACATCTGGAATGTCGACGTCTGCGTTGGTTGTTGCTGTTGCCCGCCGCCCATTAGTGAACTCCTATCGCTGGCACCTCACACCGCAACACAACTCCCACACGCTTGAAGCGGGGGAACTTAACTTCCCATCCCGGCCTACCATAAATCTCACAATATTTGCATCCAGCCTCGAACGCAAACCTCTCGAACGTTGCCTCAATAATAGGAGTAACCAGGTCCAAACTATTCCCAAACGCCAACACCATTTGCAATATAGCATTGGCCGGATACATAATAACTTGCGTCAGAACAACCACGTTGATATTCCCCATATCTCCGAAGCCCCATGCCTGCCACTCATCATTCATCACAGCATGGTTGATATATTCCTTTGTCCAATAGACACTCCAATACTGTGGGATCGTATCTAGTTGTCGTGATATTTGAGGCCAATGCACACTCCACTCCTCCGCACTAATGCGGCGAGCTTCCACCTCAAACTCCCGATCTACCGTTACAACTTCACCCATCCTGTCCCACTCTTATATTCATAAAGCCCTTTCCCACCTACCAAGCCGCCGATCGTCCCATCGTTGCAAATCACCATTCCATCACGAGGCTTTGTTGGCAGCCTCCCCACAGGAGTTAGATTGACCAAATCCTGGCCGTTAAACTCCTGCGCTATTATCTGAAACTCGCCGAACACATACTCTCGCAAGTCGTCCAATGTCTCGATCGTAGGAAGATTGTCCGGGCGATAGGCCATCAATATTCTCCCATCGGAATCATATCGACCTTATACCCATCCAAACGCCACACTAGATCGGTAGCTGTGAATTCGATTCCCACAGCCCGCCCACTAACGGGAGCGGGATCATCGAATACCTGCGTCGCCGGATTAAACGTCGCATAAGCCCCCCAACCTATTGCGCCATCAACCGTTTGCTGGCTTCCGAATCTAATATTGATAATCGTGCTAGTTGTGGCCGACCGGATCTTGGGCCACATTCTCTTTAGCATCTTCATACGCTGATGATCGACAACCAAGCTACCATCTTGCTTCTTCCCTATCAGCGCCAAACCATCCCGTTGCAGAGTAGACGAGAAGATAACCCCGTCCCTCCGCGTTCCTATTCCTAAGCCATAGAACTTAAATCCCGCCGGATTACACAACACAACCCGCCGCCGCTCTCGCTGACTCCACGGGCCTGTAAACTGATCCCAAATGTCCGTCCCGTCATCCCACTTCTCCAAGTTAGGAAGCTCGATCGTCCCCACCGCCGCGTTACGGAACGTAATCCCATCGGCCTCTGTCACCACCCAATCATTCCCTCCCGCCGTTTTGTAATTAAGCACCAAAGCCTTATTCGGATACACATTCCCCGTACTAGGATAACAGAACCAAACCTCGTTATTAAACGGATTAGAGAATATAAAGCTCTGGGCGAAGTTTCCAGTATCAATCTCATTCTGTAAGCGACGACGCTGTCGCTTATTTAGAATCGACCCGACATTGTTCCCGTTGTGCCATATTATGTCGTCCTGCGTCGCTAGAACGTGCTTCGTGCCGTCCCCAGTCACACAAACACACCGTTGGCCCAACAACCCTGCCGTCGTTATCCAAGACGACTGGCCGAAGTCGAAGATACTCTGTCCACCTACGAAGCGCATCTTCCATATCGAAGCCTCCTTATAGAGGTACATTGTCGAACCCAAGGGAAGCGCATCCATAAGGATACCGGCGCTCACGTCGGGAAGATCAATCATTCCAGCATCAACGGCCGGATTGTTCACGTCCCACGACGGCGGGAGGGTTCCGGGGTCGGCAGGGTGACTCCATATCACACGATGAGGATGGTTTGCGCCTCCATGCGTTAAGTCGATGCCGATAAGGAAGCTTCCAAACGCCCTAACAACCTTGGCTCTTAGGTTTGTGAAGTCAATTCCCCCGCCGCTAGGAGGTGGCCAGTTAGGTATGTTCTGCGTTCTGGTCGTACTGCCGGGAGGGAACCAATACTGCGGAATATCAACTCCATTATTAAGGATCAACACCTCTCCCAACATCGTCCCATTCCACTGGAGCGTGTCGGTGGTCCCGTAGCCGCCAGCCAGTCTTGTAATGCTAGTGTGTGAAGTGCCGTCCCACACCGCAGCCTCATTAAGACTCAGATAGGGCCAAAACACCTTAGCCGCCGTCACCACTGGAAAGGAAAAGTGAGGCGCAATAATTGGACTGCCGAACACCGTAGCCCATCCGTCTAAGGCTTGAATCCCGTCATCAGCGTAACGCATATTAAGGGCGAGCGTCCACGCCTCCGGCGGCAGCATATACCCCGGAACGTCCGATACACTCCCAACATTCGCCACATTATCGACTTCGAATATCATTTCTCTATCACCACCGCATTTTGTTCCTCGTCATGTGCTATAGTCTCTCCCGGCACGAACGTAAGGACGAACCTATCGCCCTCCGTGAACTTTCTAGGCTCGACGTAGAAGACTCGAGTTATTTTAGTCGCACTGTCTCTGAAGGTAATCGTTTCCGTATCTGAGTAGTTGCCACTCTGTCCTTGCTCCTTCTGTCGGATAATGGTAAGGACGCAGGTCTCGTCTACAGGGGCAACTTCTATGCGGAACTCGATCATCCCAAGCTCCTACTAGTGAAAGAGCTTCCCTACTCCAGCGAAGATCTCGGCCGCGAGCGCGAACGCGATTGCACACCAACCGAAGTGCCACCGCCCCGCCGTCTCCATGATCGTCCCCGCTATTACCGCGAAGACGAAAGCAAAGACGAGAAGAACCAAGCCTAGGTTCGCCATCACTTCCTCCCGGTTCTATGGGTCTCATGCCCCTCCACCGCCGTCTTTGTCTCCGACTTAGCTTTCGGGGTGGCCATTGGTTCAGAAGCCTGTCCTTCCACCAGCGCAGCCTGATCCTTGTCATAGATCAGCTCTGCTATCTGGTAGACCTCAATAGCCACATAGGACTGGCTCTTAAGGTCATAGACCTCCACATTCTCGGTAGAAGTTGGGCCAACAACGACCTCTCTCGTTTCCTCTTCCCCTTCCGGCGGCTTATGCCGAATACGCAGGGTTGCCTTCTTGTCTCCAACCGACTCCAGCTTCACTGTGACTTTGACTGACATTCCAACCTCCTCTAGTTTGGCACCACGCATTTCGTCAGTATCTCGCGTATCTCTTTCTGCTCAAGGCGCATCGCAGCCTCGCGTTCGCGGTTCATCGTCCCAACTCTGTCCATAATAAGATAGAATAAAATCAATAGCCCGATGTTCATAATTACCAAAGACAAGGCAAGCGGCTGCGACTTCATCACGTCGATGAAGCCGGTCGCGACCTTACCAACCTCCTCCACTGGACCGCCGGGGGTCATTTCTTCTCTTCCGCTTCACGTTCACGTCTGTCAATGCCGTCCATGACCGCAATATAAGCTTTGCGCGTATTTCTTGCGCCGACCACCGCCCTCTCAAAGGACTTAACATCTTCCGGGTGAGATAAAGCGATTAAGATTAATTTTTTTAAGTGCTCAACATAAGCTCCATCGGCTGCGTCACGATCGAGTGCAAACATACGACTATCCCACTTGGTAGTAGGCAGACCAGGCATCACTGACTGTACTCTATACTGGGCCTCTGCTTCCCATCTTCCACTAAGCCACCCAATCAACGCAAGCAGAAGCATCGCTACCACGGCAATAATAAATGTGATAATGATTCTTCTACCTAAAGGTTGGTCTTGAATCGACCTCATGCAGGATATATTACCTCCACATTATCGTCAGTCTCCAGACCAAGCGCTTCCATTAGCGCGGGACTCAGGTCAGCGACTCTGCCGGTATCCTCGTGTGGTCCCCAATCTGCGGGCCATGCGAAGAACTCCTTACCACCCGCCCTCACTAATGCCTGAACCGACGGACGGGCGAGGGCCGATTTCGAGGTCACACCATAATCCCACCTACAGGCGACGTAGAAGATGTCAGGATTCAGCCTTCGCGCCAGTCCCGTAGTACCGGGAGGCTGCACAGGCAAGAACAGGTGTGGGGCCGTATTATAGTCGTATATGAAGGCCAAACCCTCGCTCGACGAGACGCCCGTATCTTCCGGTCCTCCGAAATGGCTACATCTTCCGGTAGTGTGGAATAGGGCACCGGGAGGTTGAGGCGGTACTGGGGTTGGAGCCTGACCTCCGCCGATGGTGTTTGCGAGAGCCGAACAGATGCCATCAAAGTGCATCCGATATAGGTCGACGTCGGCCGAGCTATCAACGAAGCACACTTCGACTAGGATCGCGGGGGCGGTAGTGTTGTTGAGAAAGAACAAATCAGTTCTCTTCTTCGGTCCCCTATCAATTAGCCCACCTGCTAGACTAATTGCGTCGGCCACCTGTGCAGCTAGAGACGATTGCGAATAGTACAAACATTCCGTTCCCATTGGTTTCGACGTATTCACATTCGCATTAAAATGGACGCTTACATCAAGGTCTCGAATGTGGGAATTGTGGAAATTAACAATGGTATTAAGATTCTCACTTTGGGTACGACTCGTCGTATCTTCAAACGTCGTCACTCCTACGCTCGCGGCACGAAGAAGCTCGCCCACTTTATCAACCACTTTAACAGCTTCCTGATGCTCATTAATGATTCCAATGGCACCCGAAACGTACTTCCCATGTCCACTCGATATGACGATTTTCATAGTTCACTCCACAACCACAGCATGATGACAGATGAAGGTGGGAGGCATATTGCTAATAAAGATGTTACTTCCATTCAAGTTACAACTCGCGCTACCGCTATAGCTCCCACTCACATTGACCGTAGCGGTTCCGCTGATATTATGAGCGTGAGCACCAGCAAGGTCAGTAGTTCCAGGCGTCGAGAAGATCTGTGCTCCAACCGCACCGGGGGCGACAGCACCGGCTCCCAACGTCGCAGTATAGCCGTGACTATGCGATCCTTGCGAATCTGTAGACCCAGTAACACCACCACTCCCACCTCCTGAAAAGCTTCCTGCCGACGACCCAGATAGCACCAAACTCGGCATCTGTGATAAGAGCATCTGCCATCCATCGGTTCCAGCCCCCGCGCTATAGCCCAAATTCCCTGGATTAATATTACATCTAGCCGGAGTAATCAGTCCTATCGTGCCTCCGAGGTTCGTAGATCCTGCTATCACCTTCTCACGCAAATCCGGGGCAACACCACCTACCAACGCAGCAAACTCAGGATAACTCGCCGCTGGCAACGACTGACCGCTAGCAAACTCATATCCAACCGGAAGCGCCATCCCCGGCGAAAGTTGAATAACCGTACCAACCGGCTCTCTTACTACCCTCTCACACCACCACGTCCCACCAACCCACACAACACTAAACATAATTCCCGACACATTCCTACGAGCCTTTGTGACGTTGATCGGACCCGACACTATAAACCCGCTTGGAGGAAAGATAAACAACGGGTTAATACCAATCTTAATAATGCGAATGGACCATCCCTCGTCTGCGGTCAGAAGGGTTGGCATACTCAGATTAACCGTGCCGCTGTTCGTATTTATCAACAACAACGCATTTTGATCCGACGCTGAGACGGCATAATCCGAGGTCTTGCTTAGGCCAGTCGGAAGTGGAAATGCTCTCGTAGCATTGGGAAACGTATTCTTAAGAACTCTTTTAATGAGCGTGAGATGATCGTCGCCTTGGGATTTTAAGTCGGTCCCCGGAGGATTTGTTACGACCAGATCGTTGACATACGTTCCCGTTTCGAGAGGCATTAGTTTTTCGCTCCCATTACAAACGGCCCACCGCTTTCTTCTTCTTGTAACTGATGACCAAAAGCGGCGGCTCTAGCCCTAGTTATCATTGCGCTAAACAAGTCAACAGCATCCTTATCTCTCGCATCCAACGCAATCCTATAACCCGTCTCGCCAATTAGCCACTCTGGCGCACCACTGGCTTCGTCGAGCCAGGAGTTCGTCACATTCGTCTCAAGCGTCATAGCGCCCTTATAGTAATTCCATTTAAGATGAATGTCCTGCGACGGCGTAACTACGAAATCAATGGTCGACTTGCGAATGACAAAGGCTCGTGGCATGTTATTCTGCCACCCGCTCGCCAATCCGCCGCCTCCAAACGCGAGCCTCTTAACAAGATCGCTGTAATTCATCTTTTCCAAATACATCGGAACCAAGCCGAACGCCGGCGGTGGAATGGCAGGATCATAATGCGGTAGATTGTTGTCGTCGAGACGCAGAAACTTATCAGGCAATGCTATGCTATGACTACCGGCTGATAGTATCAAGTCCTGATCTTCTTGCAAAAGGAACTTGGGTATCGTCTTCCCATGCTCGAGGTCGCGCTGCGCTTCGAGCATGCGCGCAATGATCTCATCCGTTAGCGAATGGCCTACCGCCCGGAAGCCTAGTCCGGCGTTAACCCGTTTTACGGCAGCATCCCTGTCCATTTCGGTACTTGGGAAGTCGAGAAGGGGGCGGTTAACAGGAGATTAACCGCCCTCTCTCCTCACACCGTCGATGAGAACGGCGTCGCCACCGCTCCCGAACCATTCAACTGACCATAGACCAGCCACAGTCCTGGCTGAATGTCCTCGACCCAGAGGATTTCACCGGCGGTAGCCCCACCAGTAGTCGTCCGGTTCGCTGTGATGGTGTCGTCGGTAGCACCCGCAGGGAAGCTCGCCGTCGTCGTGCCGCTCACACTCAACTGTCCAATCATACGGTCGACTGAATTGGCGACCTTTATGATGTTAGAGTTGGAAGTTGGTACAACGGTCGTGACAAAGGTGAACCTAGCCCTGCTGCCAATCGCCGCCGGGAGCGTAACCGTGTGCCCAGTCAGAGCACTCAACACGACATACGCCCCGTCGTGGATCGCCTTCGAGGCGGTCGAAGCACCGGCCGCCAGGACATAGACGTTAGGATTACCCTTTGCAAGCCTCATCGGCCACCTCCTACCAGATGAGCCAACCTGTAGCGGCTGTCGCGTCGCCGGTACAGATGACTCTCGTGGCCGCGTTAGCTGCAACGGTGATGGCGGTGGTGAAGCCCGCGCCGGCGCTCGTCTGAAGCGTGACGACGTTGCCGGAGCGGTTGACGAAGATGAACACCTGCCCTTTGAGCGCAGCTCCCGCCCCACTCGACGGCGGCAACCGCATATTAATCGCACCCGCCGGATTGACGAACATCACCGGCGGCATTTCGGCCGTTATCTGGAAGGCCGTAAGCGGTACGAAATCCGCTGATCCGTAGCTTTGTTTCGCGTCAACCCGCAATCCGCGGCCGCGAATGTCTTCTACGTTTGCTCTCATCGGTGCCTCCTACGTCGCACTGATGTTGCCGAGGTAGGCACAGGTGATTCCACCGTAGTCGACCTCGAGGGAGCAGTCTGTCTGCCAGAAGCCGCGACGAACGTCCTCGTCGTCGGTTTGGACATCGTCTTTCGCCCGCCCGTCGGGTCGACCCGTCATCGTCACATAGGATAGGGCATCGAAGTCGATGACAAAGCCAGCCTTCCTGTAAAGGCCGTGACGCGACAGCAACGGGTGCGATCGAATCAGAACGCGCCCGTTGGGCATGATGAACTCCTGGAAGTCCATCCCGTAGACCCTCACGACGTTCGTCACTTGGAACAGGACTTCGTTCGCGAAGATCTTCGACAGCTCAATCAGAGCCTGATTGCCGGCGAAGAGCATCCTCGTATCCCCCGCACCCGTGTCGAAGTCGAAAACGGGGGCGATAGCATCGAGGAACGTCGACGGCGTAACGGCCGATGAGAAGATCGTGACATTGGTGGACGGGATAAAGTTCCTCATCCCACCCATGAAACGCTTAGGCTTCCCGTTATCTCCGGTCGCCTCCGCCGGACGGCCGAACATGATCGACCATTCGATGTCGGAAGAGTGTTTGAACATCTTCCGTTTCTTGTCCTCGCTGTAATTGTTATTGGTGCGAGTGACGGTCTTGTCGGCGGTTCCAGTCAGTTCGTAGGTGTCTTTGAAGATTTGGATGAAGTTGTTGAACTTGATTGGATTCCGCGACACGGCCCGAGGAACGCCCGTGCCTTCCGCGTAGGCCGACGAGATAACCGTCAGCCACACATCGTTGCCGATTGCTGCTGCCGTCGTTCCACCGGCGCCGCGTCGAGCGGTGAACTGAGTATCACTCAGCACATCGTCAACTTCGATCAGTTCGGTGGTGAACGCGGCGGTGTCCGCCACTGGCTCGACGAGCAAGATGTCGCCGGGCTTCAGGTTGGTCGCCGTTCCCAAGTTCGCCGACATGGTTGTCGACGTGGGGTCGAGAGTGTCGACGTTGATCAGAGTGTCGGTCGAGGCGTGGGCACCGTTGACTTGAAGCCGTATCAACACATTGCCCTCACACCACCACGCGAACTCCGGATCGTTCACACTTCGCGACTTCGCTTTCGAAGTGAGCGCGAAGATAGGCGCCGTACCATTGGGGTTGAAGCGCAGAATTCCCTCACGGAAATTCTTTGGACGCTCGTCTACGCCCCAATCGCCGGTGCCTCTAAGACCAGCAATTCCGGACATTTAGTCCTCCAAATCATTGGTTCCTGAACATAGCCTCCCACGGCTCGAGTTCAGAAGCCTTCGATTGAGCGACCGGACCTGCTTGACCCCCGGCGGGGACAAACGGACTCGGAGGTGGAGGACGTCCATTACCAGCCGGGGCGGCTGGTCGTCTCGCAGGTGGTCCGGCAGCCGCATTACCAGGCGGGATTCTAGCAGCCATCATAATCATAGGCCCCAAATCCGCGATCAACTGGTCTAATGTGGCTTGCGGGTGCATCTGACGATAGACCGTCGCATAACGATCAACCAATCCTTTATGCGTAGCTTTGTCGATCTGAGGCCACGCAGCGTAGAACTGATCCTCGCCTTGCGAATTTCGGGCCATCGCCTGAGTATGCCGTTGCACCATGACCGGGATCATACGTCCCAACTGTTGCAACACATTCTGCTGAGACTTCACGAACACCTTAGCCAAGAGCATAGGTATCGTGCCGATGACGTCCTGTTCGACCGCCTCGATCTCGGCCGGAGACAGCTTGAACATCTGTTCCGCTACGAACTGTATTGCTTGCGGCTCAGACTTTGACAAGTGCTCGGCCAGCATCGTCGGATCATACGGGTCTAAGGCTGGCGCTTCGCCAGCCTGAGGCGAACCACGATCCGACACTCCCGACGGCGGCGGCGTAGTCTCCGACCCAACTGGGGGCTGCGTCTGCGCTGGAGCCGGTGCAGCGGCTACAGGAGGCGCGGTCGTAGGTTGGGCCGGAGGTACAGCGGCCGCTGGAGCTTCTCCACCCAAATCGGGTGGAGCAGTTAATGGACCGTCGCCGAATAGGGCGCCGAAGTCAATATCAGGGGCCTCCCCCGCTTCCGATGGGCTCGCCGGTTGCATATCGCCACCACCGGGAATCGGAGGTGAAGCCGGAGAGCTACTTGCGGGAGAGGCCGGAGTCGTCCCCGATGACACGCTGCCTGAACTCGGGGAGGCTCCTCCGGAGGGACCGGATGAAGGGGCAGCCCCTCCTCCAGTATCCGGAGCCAAACACATTCGCGTCGAGAACAACCACCTATTCGTCATCATCGTCAGCCTCCTCAGTGGCTGGTTGACGTATCTGATCCTTGGCCGCTATTGTAACCGTTGGAGTATCGCGGGCCATTACCAACCCGCTCATTGCGCCCTTTACATACTCCAATGCTATACACCCGTCCACACTTCCGCTCGGCTTCAACATTTGGTCCGCGAACATTTGCAACTTAGCTTCGAGCAGTCCGACATAGGCTTGCCACGCCGGAGTGCGAATCATCTTCTCAAACAGCTCTATGCGTTCGAGGTCAATCTTCGCCGCCGCCCTCGCGCTACGAAGCAGCTCGTCTATCGTCCGATCAAGTTGGTCCGCCACCCCCGCCTCCTAACGCATTAAGTCCCGCAGCCGTTGAAGCTGACGCACCAGGAGTAACAGGAGCCAAACTAGGCGCCACACTAGCACCCGAAGCACCAGACGGACGAATAGGAATAACATTACCTTGATCCGCTTGTTGCTGAAGCATTTGATCCGGCACCATTTGAACCTTAAACTGATTGATATTCTTCAACCCGGCCAAGTTCGCAACCCACGCGAAGATCCGCGCCCAATCATACTGCATCGCGACTTGCGGCGGCATCATTCTAAGGCTGCCCATAATCTCTTTCCACAAGTTCGCTTGCGCCATTCTGTCAATCGGCATCGTCCCATCAACGGGCACATAGTCGTAGAATCCAATAATATCGTCCGGCGATACGTTCATAAACCTCTCGCCCGCTTCCAAGGCCAAACTCCCAACACGTCGAAGCTTTGCCGACGAATCGTAGAACTGCTGCGAGTTCTGCACCAGACGTTGAGCGTGCAGCGCAAGTGCTGTAGAGCTAACGTATTCTGTGATCGTCTTCTGCCGGTTGACGCCGAAGCCCGTTGTAGTTCGAACTTCGGTCGCCGTTTTCCGAGCATTTCCGGTGTTAAGCGTACCCATAATCTGGTCGTTAATACCCAACGTCCTCTCACCGATGCCGAGCATTGTCTGGAAGTCTGCCAGGTTAGATCGCGTAACATCTTGGACGGGGACTTGCATGAAGATCTTCGATATATCCGTTCCATACGCTTCTGGCCTTAGTCGCCACACGAAACCGGGACCACTATTCTGGACGTCCTTTACAACCAGCTTAGACGGATCAACGATGAATTGATTATTTAGTGAGGCCCTAACATTGTAGAAATGGGTATTGAGGAGCCAGTCGATTGTGTTCTGCATCGGCTCCATGATTTCGACGACGCCACGCGAATAAAGCCCGTAACCTTCGACTTCCATCTCTCCTACAGTAAAGGGATATTTAGCATGATAGTTCGGAAGCGGCGTGGCCCCCAATATTGTATCCAATTCATCGTTGATAGTGAAGCACCACTTTTGCGGGTACTTCGTCTCTCCGATCCCCCACTCATCAGGTATGATGGTGGCGTAGAACTCAAATGCGATGATCCCCGCCGGATGCTGAGCATTGGCATCCTGACGATCCCCATAAAGCTGCTTATCGAACACAGGACGATAAAGGATCTGACTCGCGTCCGTTCGCGCCTTATCGACGGGCTGTTTATTCTTCAGCAGCATGACTTGTTCGCGAATGTAGTATCCTGCATCCATTCGCTCGACAACCCTATTCCACCCCATCCGAACGCGATAAGCACAGAACTCTCCGTCCTGAAACCTCTTCACCGCGACCCTAGGATCGGGCAAGAAGTCCCACGGCGATATGTTATATATGCAATTGCCCGTATAGCCGGGCAATTCCTGTGTTGTCTGATATATTTCGCCGTTGAACTCAACCAAACTCCCAATATGAATCTTTCTCTTATCCCAATACTCTCCCACAATACCGAGGCCATACTTGCCAATATCATAGAGCCAAAGATAGTAAGGCCCCATCATCTCGCCAACTTCGACCTGATAGCCAATTAGGGCCTCAATCGCTTGTGTCTGTTGCTCACCCTCACCATGTCGGCCCATGAATTGATGCACCGGATTACGCGCAAAAAACACACTAGTCCAGTAAGTATGAGCAGACATGAGCACGCCGTAACTATAGGGAATCTGGATTGTTGTATAAGTCGGGATACCTCCTTGGAGACGCTTGACTCTGCGGCCCGCGTCGGCCTCGGTTTCGGGAAGGTATGCAAGGGTTCTCTCTTCTGCTTCGCGCCACTTTTGGTGCTTTGTCTGTTGTTCTTCGATAGCAAGTTTAATGCGCGACTCGATCTTGCGCTTCAAGACATCATGAAGCGATGTTCCTTTCTTAAGATCAATCGTGTAGCGGGGCATTAAGCCTCTCCCCACTGTTGGGCCATCGCTACGGCGATTCCGGGGAATGTCCTACTTCGGCTCTTAGAACGATCCTTTTTTGTCTCGTTTGTCGAGGCACTTTTACGTCCAATACACAATTCGGTCGGCTTTAGTTCGGGAAGTCCCTTAAGCCACAAACAGGTCGGCTTAACCTCGCCGTGACCGAACTGCCACGGCTGGATTAGTTGAGTATAATCGCCGATTAGCGTCTTGGCATAGCGATGGGGAATGGGATTCTCAATAGCAATCCGGCCTATATCGGCCCGATGTAGCCTGTTGAAAAAGTCTGCCGCCGCTGCCATCTTCTCCCACCGAGCCGACGTGTTAAGCAACTGGACGCCCGCATTACACAAGTAAGTGCAAGGTGGATGAGCTACCATTAGATCCCACTTCATATCCAACACGTCCAAAACATCACCCATAATATGAAACTGAGGCTCATACTCGCTCTCTTCTAAATCACAACTCCAGGCATCGTGGCCTAAAGCCCTAAACACCGACCGCACAATTCCAGTAAACTCACACGCTACGAGGACTCTCATGGACATCCCCTTGTGTAGGGGAAGTCCTCCACCTCTGCAAAGTTCTCAATCACCTTCCCTTCAACGTCGATAGATTCTAAGAATGGATTAGACAGATCGGCCAGAGCTATCGCGGAGGCGTCCAGATCGTCGTCGTTTCCTTGATAGGTAGGGCCATAGCTATTGAACTGTTCAGCAAACACCGTATGTTCCGGCCCGATCCATAGCTTGCCCGCACTAGCCAGTCCACTGAGGACATTCGTAATACGGGCAAACTTAGCCATTTTATCATCGAATGGGATAACGGTGAAATAGATTCCACGACGCCTCATCTCCTGCTCAAGGAACCACTTAAGAGTTCGTTGATAAGCCACAGATTCCACGATAATGCGAGCAATCCGCCACTTATGGGCCAGACCAAGTGCGGTAGCAACACTCCAAGAGGGCTCATGGCCCCTATTTCGTGCAAAATCAAGGAGGTGGTAGTTACCTTGGTGGCGTCCCCAGACATAATGAGCCTCCCAGTCTTTACCTTGGAGACCTTTCGCCATTTGACGCTCGGATGGTGGTGGGACGGGATCAATTCCCAACACCGCGAAGCAGCCCCTAGGGCCAGAACCTATACTGTCCCGAACGTTCAACCACATAGGCCGAAACTGCGCCGTCTCCACCGATATTAGGCGACATTCCATCTCGCGGCAGAAGATCGAGAGCTTGTTCCTCTGTATTGCTGCAAACTTGTCGGCTTGAAGCGTCTTGGTAGGAAACTGTTCCTCCCACGACGAAACTTGCT
>Ga0126384_10000479_pt1 | contig 21854 bp, 18 predicted proteins | sample PanSoiMetPlot_36_FD_92543 | JGI IMG/M metagenome (GOLD analysis project Ga0126384, IMG submission 92543) | Tropical forest soil microbial communities from Panama - MetaG Plot_36 | ecosystem: Environmental > Terrestrial > Soil > Tropical forest > Bulk soil | place: Panama | collected 2016-02-17 | reverse complement strand
GTCCCCGGTCTAGCCTACCGTCGCCCCGACGGCGACGATCCCGATGATCGATACCGTCTGTGGGAGGTCCCCGGCGCCAGCCACGTCTCGAATGATTCCAACGACCCGGCGCTCATCCTGCAGCTCAACCTGGCGGAGCTCTTTCGCATTTCGCCGGGGCAACTGGGTGCGATCGGCTGCACCCATCAGGAGTTCGTCAATGGGCCAGCACGGGGCGTCCCCGGTGTGGTGGACCCGAACAACTTTCCGTTCTCGTTTGTCGTCAACGCGGCGTTCGCCAATCTCATCCGCTGGATCGACGACGACCGACCACCGCCGCACGCCGACCTGATCGAGCTCGACAGCAGCACGATGCCACCCACCATCGTGCGGGACGAGTTCGACAACGCGCAAGGTGGCGTGAGGACCCCGTTCCTCGATGTACCGACCGCCACCTATGTTCCCTTTGACTCGGTTGCCCACGAAACCCACTTCTCGCGATTTTGCTTTCTGTACGGTTACAATATCCCATTCGATCGCGATACGTTGGGTTCGCTGTACGCGAGCCACCAGCAGTACGTCGCTCGCGTGAGGGACGAGGCCACCGAGCTCGCACGACAACGGCTCTGGCTTGACGCGGATGCTGAGGATGCCGTCAATCGGGCTGCCCACGCCCGCGTTCCTTAAAGCTTGCTACGAATTTCCGGCGCTGGCGCAGCCGAGCGTTGCGACGATATGGGCGTCATGGACCTTGTTTGCCTCAGGGAGCACCTTACGACGAAGGCTTGTCTTACCCTGTTTCGCGCCAAACAGGACTACATGCCGATCTGCGGTCAACAGGTAATTTACCTTCCCGTCAAGACTGGATCGATCTACGTACGTATAGGTCGGAACACGAGCGTTCACGCCGAAGACTTCGCTGAGCTTTGGCATGCCCCGAATCCTATCTCATCGCTGGAGAGGCGCATCCTTCATGCCCGAGTACCCAAGCTAACACCCCGAGCCGACGAACCACGAGCATCCCGCTAACCAGAGCGTGAGCGCCGTCAAGTCCACCGCGGCCACGGGCCTTCGATGCACAGCGTTACGATTGTTCCGCCGGCCCTGAAAGTATTTATGAGAGCTGCACAGAAATTCTGAGCAAAACGGAGCGCTCAGTTCTGCTCAGAATTTTGGCCGCTACAGTCGATTTCCGACGGCAAAGCGTCCACATGTCCAAGTACTCGGCCACTCCGAGGCACTCGTTCCGGATAACGCCGAGATGCTCTTTTGGCACGCGGTCGCCCTGGTCAACATCGGCAACGTGAATGCCTCACTGCCGCTCTTTCGGCGAGCGCGGCGCTGCTGAGAGACAGGTGCCGCGCCGACTTGGGCCTTTTCGAGCTTGGGCCACTCTTCTGGGAGAAACTGCGGGCATGCTGTCGCGGCGACGAGCTTCGGGTGGTGCGAAAAGCAGGGTCTTAGGCCATTCTGTGAACAGTCTTGGCCCTGGGCGTAATGCAACTATCCACGAAGCCAAGTGCCGACCAGGTGAACATGTCCCATGGCAGCCGCATTGACGTCCGCCCTTCAGGAGCGCACGCAAAGACATGAGCCATGACTCTTCGCGGACATGTGCTAATTAGCGCTGTATCCGCTCTCGCTTGTTTGCCCCCGATGGTTCTTGCGAGAGACGCCCCGAGCCCGCCGACGCCGGCCGACCCTGTCTTGGTCGAGGCGCTCATCCGGGAGATTTCTGCGGAGGTTCCCCGCGGCTTTGCCGGCTCGGTTCTGGTCGCGCGCCATGACGAAGTTTTACTGAACGAGGGCTTTGGCGCCGAAAAGGGATTCCCTATTCGAGCGGATACCAAGTTCTGGATTGCTTCTGCGGCCAAGCAATTCACAAGTACCGCCATCCTGTTGTGTCAGCAGAAGGGCTTGCTCAGCCTTGAGGAGCCCATCTCGAAGTTCTTTCCATCCGCACCTGCAGACAAGCGCTCGATCACGATCGAGCAACTGCTCACACACTCCTCGGGCTTACCGCAGAGTTACGTTTCCGAGAGCGCAAAGGATCGGGACGCCGCGGTCAGCGCGATCTTAGCGGAGCCCCTCGTGGACCGGCCTGCCGCGAAATTTCACTACTCGAACAACAACTATCAGGTCGCGGCAGCGATCCTCGAGGTTGTTACGGGGCGCGCCTACTCCCAAGTGGTCAGAACCCAGCTGTGGAGTGTGGCCCACCTGCGAAGTACTGGGTTCAGTGGGGATTCCGGCGCAGGCACGGTCGCGGCTGCGAGATTGGCGACTCCAGCACGTCTGACCCGGTCGTCGTGGGGCGCCGAAGGCGTCTACTCAACAACGGCCGACTTGTTTGGATGGTACCGATCTTTGAGCAGCGGCCGAGTGATCTCGCGTCAGTCTTTCGCACGTCTGACGAGACCTCTTGTTGAGATTTCGGAGGGCCGGTCGGCATTGGGATGGTTCGTGGGGAAGAATGCACTCGGAACCGAGTTCATCTTCACCCGCGGCAATGAAGACTTTGGGCCCAACTCGCTGCTGTACGCATACCCCAGGGAAGACGTGGTGATGGTCGTGCTGACGCACGCAGGCAGCGCCGACGGCAACCTGTCCTGGTCGCGGCTGGTTCACGCGAAGCTGGAGCGCGTGCTGCACTTGAATGCTCCACCGCCTCATAGCGAGCGCCCCGATTGAGGCGCGGAGCCAGGTGCCTTGGCCCTCCCCGGACTCGAACCGGGACGTGGGGTAAGCCACAACGGATTTTGAGTCCGTCTCGTCTACCAATTTCGACAGAGGGCCGCTTTGCGGGCGGCTTATACCCTTTCCTCGGGGCTGCCGCATCCCCACTTTGGCTTTGGGCCTTGGCGGCTCCACGCCGGTTCGGTTAAACGACTCCCATGTACAATGCGTTGATAGCCCTCGCCATCGGAGCCCTGGTCGCCCTGCTCGTGAAGCTTTCCGGATTCGCGATCTGGGCCGCCCTAGTTCCCGGCTTTCTGGTGTTCGTCGGAGCGTTCGTGCTGCTTGGCCGCAGGGTCGCGATGAAAGTCCAGGCGCTGAGCAAGCTCGCGGAGAAGGAGTTGTCGGTCCAGCCCGCCAGCCAGAGGGAACGCCAACAGCGCATGGAGAAGGCCATCAAGATCCTCCAGGACGGCCTGGTCTACGATCGCTGGCAGTTTCTGATCGGCGCGGAGATCCACGCCCAAATCGGGATGATCTACTACGTGGCGAAGAACCTCGATCAGGCCCAACAGCACTTCGCCAAAGCCAGCCCGCGCAATTACATGGCCAAAGCGATGCAGGGCGCGCTCTACTACCAGAGGAAGGATTACTCGAACATGGAAGCCGCGTTCGAGCAGGCGGTGAAGAGCGGGAAAAAGGAAGCCGTCGTGTGGGCCGCGTACGCCTGGTGCTTGATCCAGATCAAGGAGCGAGAAAAGGCGCTCAAAGTCATGGCCCGAGCGGTCGAAACCAACCCCACCGAGGAAAAGCTCAAGGCGGGGCTCAACGCTCTTCAAAACGAGAAGCGACTGAAGATGAAGCCGTACGAGCCGCTCTGGTGGCAATTCGGCCTGGAGCAGCCTCCGCTTCAGATGAGCACCAATCGCCGGGTTCAGTTCCAGCGCCGTTAGGGCGGCCGGCCTTGCCTGCGCACGGCAGGCATCACACGCCTCAGGTATTCCCCTCCCAGCCGATGGTCACCTTGCCGCGCTCTAGGATGACCGGCACTTCGCGCAGGCCTTTGGAATGCTTCAACATCTCCTGAAGCTCTTTGGCATCCTCCTTGACGTTCTTGTACTCGACGGAATAGCCGCGCTCCTTGAAGGCCTCACGGGCCGCGGTCGTATAGGGTCAGGTGTCCTTGCCGTAGATTTTGACTTCTTGCATTTGGATCCTCCGCCCCCTTTTTACAGAACCGCCGGCCCGCGTGCTGAGCGATTTGTGAAAAGTGCCGCGATCTCGAAGCGTTGGGGCCGCCAGGCCAGGGCATGCTCCTTGCTCCTAGGCTGTGGGGCACTGGAGATCTCGAGAGCGTGAGGGCAGCTCGGTCGGTGGGACGGTCGTGGTGGTCTCGAGTTCTCCTTGCCTATTCCTGCTCGAAAGCAGCTGTGTACGGCGGAGCGATGAAACGGGCCCCGGGCTCTTTCCGAAACCAGGTGAGCTGGCGCTTGGCGTAGCGCCGCGTCTGCAGCTCGACCTCGGCGATCGCCGCTTCAAGAGTCATCAGGCCCTCGTGCACCGCCAGAGCTTGCGTGTAGCCCAGGCTCTGCATCGGTGGCGCATCGCGAAATCCGCGCCTCACCAGATCTGCAACCTCATCGACCAGCCCGTGTGCGAACATCGCGCGGGTCCTCTCGCCAATCGCCCGATAGAGCTGCTCGCGCGGAGGCGAGAGCACGAAGAGCGAAAACCGATAGCGCTGCTCTTCGAAGCGGTGTTCCCCTCGAGCGCGCGATGCCGGCGACCCGGTCTTCTCGTAAATCTCGAGCGCCCGAACAATCCGGACCAGATCTCCGCGCTTGATCGAATTGGCGCTTTCCGGATCCACTTCCTCGAGGCGCCGATAGAGGCTGCCTTTTCCTTGGGACTTGGCCACGGCTTCCAAGCGGGCTCGCAACTCCGGATCCGCGCCGGGAGCGCGAACCACTCCGTGGAGCAGCGCGCGAAGGTACAAGCCCGTGCCTCCCACGAGTAGAATCGGGCGGCTGCGTTGATAGATTTGGGCAATGGCTTCATCGGCTCGCTTCTGAAACTCCGCCGCCGAAAATCCCGCCTTCGGATCCACCACCGAGAGGAGGTGGTGCGGAACGCGCGCCAGCTGCTCGGCGCTGGGTTTCGCGGTCCCAATGTCAAAATACCGATACACTTGCTGCGAGTCGGCGTTGACAATCTCCGCGCCGGTTCTAAGCGCAATTTCGATCGCCAGGGACGATTTCCCGGACGCGGTCGGGCCGGCGATGATCCGCAAGAAGGGGGCTGAGTCGGCGAGGGGCGACAAGCCTTCAGCCTTTGGGCTGGCCGTCTTTCAGCGCCGACGCAATTTCGTCGAACGTCACCCGTCGCGGCTCACCCCCGCGCAATGGCTTGAGCTCGGCGGTGCGAGTAGAAAGCTCGTCGGGCCCGAGCACCACGGCAAAGCGAGCCCCGCTCTTGTCGGCGCGCTTCATCTGGCTTTTGAGGCTCCCGCCGCGCGGATCGAAGTCCACCCACAAGCCGCGGCGACGAATCTCGCTGATCAGCCGCAGCGCTTCATCCTGTGCCGAAGCTTCCGCGGTGGCCACAAAGAGGTCCGGAACCGGGGCAAAGCTCTCTTTGGAGCGCGACACCAGCAGGCACAAGCGATCCAGCCCCAGCGCCATTCCCACCGCCGGAATGTCCGGTCCACCGAGGCTGCGCACCAGCTTGTCGTAGCGTCCTCCTCCTCCGACAGTGCCGGCGGTGCCCAACAACGGATCCGCCGCGATGAATTCGAACGCGGTCCGCGTGTAGTAATCCAAGCCGCGGACCATCTGGGGATTGAGCCGGTATGGCACCTGGAGAAGCCCCAACTTTCGCTGCACCTCCTCGAAGTGCGTTCGGCAGGGCCCGCAGAGGAACTCGAGAATGCTGGGAGCGCCCTTGGCGACTTCCTGACAGCCCGGGTTTTTGCAGTCGAAGATCCGAAGTGGATTGCGCTGCAGCCTGACCTGGCAGTCGGCGCACAGCTCGGAGGCCCGCGCGGAAAAGTGCGCCACCAACTTCTTTTGGTACTCCGGGCGGCAAACGTCGTCGCCGAGCGAGTTGAGGTGCAGCGTAATTCCCTCCAGCCCAAGCCCCTTGAGCAACTGCCAAACCAGCTCGATGACTTCGACGTCCTGAGCGGGCTCGGCCACCCCGAAAGCCTCGGCTCCGGCTTGGTAGAACTGCCGGTAGCGGCCGGTTTTCATCCGCTCGTAGCGAAACATCGGTCCGAAATAGGACCAGCGGGTGATCGGCTCGGCGTTGTAGACCGCGTGCTCGATGTAGGCGCGGGCGGCGGGGGCGGTGCCTTCCGGTCGCAGCGAGAGGCTGCGCCCGGCCTTGTCTTCGAAGGTGTACATCTCCTTGCCCACGATGTCGGTCGCCTCGCCGACGGTGCGGACGAACAGCGAGGTGTCTTCCAGCATCGGGGTCCGGATCTCCGCGTAGCCAAATCGCCGAAACACATCGCGGGCCACGGCGTCGACCCGCTGCCAAACGTAGATGTCCGGCGGGAGGATGTCGTTCATTCCCTTGACGCCGGCGATCTTGCTCACACCACTTCTCCTATTCTTCTACCCATTTGGACCGCGGCCCCCGGAACCAAGGTGCTGTCCCAGCGAACGCGGCCCTTCTCGAAGAGCACAATAACGGTTGAACCCATTTCAAATACCCCGAGCTCGACCCCCTTGGCGATCTCGATCGGGTTCGAGTATCGGCGAGAGCTCGCCGGCTGGTTCGAGTGGGTGGTGATCTCATCGTAAACCGCTCGGATCCGCGCCACGCAGGTGGCCCCCACTTGCACCACCGCGCAGATGCCCGAAACGGTATCGAGGTAGTGCACCAGTCGCTCGTTTCTGCAAAACAGGTCCCGCCTGATGCGAACCGAGGTTGGATTCACCGGCCAAAAATCACCCGGGATGTAGGTGTATCCAATAATTTTGCCGGCCAAGGGCGCATGGACCCGGTGGTAGTCGCGGGGAGAAAGGTAGAGGGTCGCGAACCCGCCACCTTCGAAGCGAGCGGCCTCGGACTTGTCCTGCAGCAGCTGCTCGAGGCCGTAGGAGATGCCCTTGGCCTGGAGGCATCTGCCGGATTTGGCGTAGCCGACCTGAGAAACCGCTCCATCGACCGGTGCGACCACGACGCGCTCGCTGGCGTCGATCGGCCGAAGGCCGGGCTTGAGCCTCCGGGTGAAGAACTCGGCGAACGTGGTGTACTGGCTCAGCTCCAGCTCGGCCTCGTCCAGCCGAACCCCGTAGCGCCTGGCGAATTCGCGCATCGCCAACCGGTGCAGCACCGCGGGCGCGGGTGAACGGGTGAGCGTCCCCACGACGCTGGAGAGCATCGATCTCGGCAGCCAACCGATCAGGCGAAGATAGGCGTCATCGCGCATCGATGTTGGCATAACGCAGAGAACGCTCGCCGCGAAAGGGATTGTCCGATCCGGCGGCCGCTCTCAAACGCCGAGGAAGAGCCGTTTGCCGAAATTCGCGGCGAGCGCGGCGCTGGTGTCGAAAATCTTTTGCGCGGACGCGGCGATGTCGTACTCCACCCGAACGTATTCGACGGTGCGGGCGGTGGTGTCGCAGATCACGAAGCAGGCCCGGTTGTCGTAGTCGCGCGGTTGCCCAACGCTGCCGACGGAGATGATGTACTTGTAGCCGTGGCGGATGCCGAACTTCTGGGCGACCACGTCGTTGACCTCGCTGCTGCCGATCGCGAACGCCTTGCAGAGGTGGCTGTGCCCGATGAAGGTGACTTCCGGCAGGTCCGCGGCGAACTCCGCCAGCTCGCGCGCTTGCTCCAGCGCGAAGATGTATTCGTACGAGCGCGGCTCGATCGGAGAACCGTGGCAGAAGCCGACGTTGCCGATCCGGTAGGTGTAGGGAAGGCTTCGCAACCAGCTGAGGTTCTCGTCAGAGAGCACTTGCGCCGACCAGTCCAGGGCGCGCCGCGCCGCCTCATAGTAGAATGAATAGTCCATCCGCCCGGCGACCGCGGCGTCGTGGTTCCCAAGCAGAGTCACTTCCGCCACCGATCGAACCAGATCGCAGCAGGCATTGGGTGATGCCCCGTAGCCGACGATGTCGCCGAGCGAGACGATCCGATCCACCTTGTGAGAGTCGGCGACCCGCAACACCTCGTTCAAAGCTTCGATGTTGGAGTGGATGTCGGAGATCACCGCAAACCGCATCTTTCCAGTATACGAGAGTTCCCTTCCTTGCGTCCGAGAAGCCTGCATGGGATGCAGTGGGTGCTTATGCGAATTGTCGTCACCGGATCGCTGGCCTACGACTACATCATGGATTTTCCCGGCTACTTCAAGGACCACATCCTGCCCGACAAGGTCCACATGCTCACCGTCAGCTTCCTGGTGGATTCGATGCGTCGGATGCGCGGAGGGGTGGCGGGAAACATCGCCTACAACTTGGCGCTGCTCGGCGAGCATCCGTTGGTGGTGGCGAGCGCCGGCCAAGACTTCGACGAATACCGCCGCTGGATGGAGGAGCACGGAATCGACACCTCCGGCATCAAGCAGATCCCGAATGAATTCACCGCCTCGTGCTTCATCAACACCGACAAGGCCAACAACCAGATCGTGGCCTTCTACACCGGGGCCATGGCCCAGGCGCGCCATCTCACCCTGGAAGGCCTGGGCCTGGGACCGCGGGACTGGGTGGTTATTTCTCCGACCGATCCGGAGGCGATGATGCGCTCGACGCAAGAGTGCCGGCGCCTGGGTGTCCCCTACGTCTTCGATCCCGGAAAGCAAACTCCCCGCCTCGAGGCGGACCAGATTCTCTCCGGCCTCCAGGGCGCCGAGGTCCTGGTGGGAAACGACTACGAGCTGGCGATGATGGCTCAGAAAACCGGCAAGACCGAACAGGAGCTGACCGCGGTGGCGCCGCTTTCGGTGATCACCAAGGGAGAAAAGGGGTCGACTTTTTTTTCGCGCAAGGACCACCAGCGGATCGAGATGCCAATCGCCGCGCCGCGCGAGCTGAAGGATCCGACGGGCGCCGGAGACGCCTACCTCGCCGGGCTGGTGTTCGGGCTGTTTCACCAACTGCCGCTTCCGATCATCGGCCGAACCGCCGCGCTCGCGGCCACCTACGCCATCGAGGAGCGAGGCTGCCAGGAGCACGCCTTCACCCCCACCCAATTCTTGGCTCGGTATCGATCCGCGTTCGGGCCCGCGCCTGAGTTGGAAGCGGTGTTGGCTAGGGGCGAACCGCGGGCGCCAGCGGAATCACCGCCTTCAAGTCGTCGTCGGTGAAGTAGATTCCGCCGCCGAAGAAAAAATCCCGACCGGCGATCAGGCGGTTGGTGGCGGTGTCCCTGACTTGCTTGTTGAAGATGTCGTCGATGCCCGCGGTGGCGAAGACGTGCTGGAAGGCCTGAACCCGAAGCGCCGCGCGCACCCGGGGATAGCGCAGCTCTTGAATTGAGAAGTTGAAGGCGTCCAGCTTGAGCGTCAGCGCGTCTTCCAGGAAATGGAAATCTGCGCCCACCCCCCCGGTGGACTCAATTATCCCAAACCGAAGAGTGGTGAAGTAATACCGCTTCGCGAACTCGGCGGAGATCTTCACCGTATTGCGCGTGATCCGTTGCTCCTGGGTCACCGCCTGTCCAACATCCGGCGGATTGCGCTGGACAATCTGATAGTCGACCGAGCCCCGCGGATCGTCGATGAATTCAACCAGGTAGTACTTGTCCGGCTTCGGGATGAGCCGGAATGCCAGGGTGTTCTTCGAGGCTCCTTGAGAGAACAGGTACTCGCTGCGAAGCCCCACCTCCAGCTTCAGCCGAGTGATTCTGGTGACGAAATCGGAAAGGTCTTCGATCGACTCGGAGAGCTGCTGTCCGGTCCGCTCGTTGGTCAACAGTGTCCCGGCGACGCCATGCCCCGTCTTCACCTTCTCGGTGATTTCCTCCAGGTTCGCCGCCGAATGGTCGAGCCGGTCCAAAGTTTCTCGGACGCTGCCCACGCTGCCCTTGAGGTCTTCCTCCCGAGAGCCGATGACCTGCTTGATGGAAGCGGACACATCTCGGATGTCGCGGGTGATCTGAGCGATGTTCTCGACGATCTGCCCCACCCGCTCCTCCTGCCCCCGAGTGATGGTGCGCACGTCCCCGCTGGCGCCTTCGATGTTGCGTAAAATCACTTCCAACCGCGCGGTGCTGTCGCGCACCATCGCGTCAACCGAGTTGGAAAGCTGAACCGCGTTTTGGACCACCCGCTGGAGCGAGGCCTGCCCCTGCTCTCCGGTCAGCATCTCCCGCAGTGACGCGGTGACCGCCTGGATGTCGTTGGTGATTTTGCCGAGCGAATTGAACACCATCTCCATCCCCTGGGTGTCCACCACCTTCTTGATCTCGCCGCCCTCCTGGAGCGGCGGCGCTTCCGGCGTCCCTGGGAAGATGTCCAGCATGTAGTCGCCCAAAAGCGACTCCGCCCGCTTGGTGATCGCGGCATCCTCCTTGAGCCCGGCGTCGTTGCGGACCCTCAGCTCCACTCGAGCGAGGCCGCCCTGGAGGACGATGTCCGAAATCTCCCCCACCACAATTCCTGCGATCTGCACCCGACTGCGCTTGCTCAAACCGGTGGCGTCATGGAACAGCGCGTAGACATTAATCGCCTTGCCGGCCGAAAGCCCTCCCCGCCTCACGAAGGTCAAAAATAGAAAGAGCGTCACCCCCGCTGCGACCACCAGCAGACCCACCCGCAATGGCGTGAAAAACTTTCGCATCAGTTTTTCCCAAACCAAGTCTCTAGAAACAGCTTCAACTTCGGGTGCTGCGAGCTCCGCAACTTCTGAGGCGGACCCTTCTCCACTATGACACCATCGGACAAGAATGCGACGTTATCAGCCACTTTGAAGGAAGAGGCGATGTCGTGGCTGATCACCACCGAGGTGACGCCCAGTTTCCGCTTGGCGTCAATGATCATCTGGTCCACGTAAGCGGTGGTGATCGGGTCCAGCCCGGTGGTGGGCTCGTCGTAGAGGACGATCTTCGGCTCCAGCACGATCGCCCGAGCCAAGCCGACCCGCTTGCGCATGCCGCCGGAAAGCTGGGCCGGGTACTCATCTTCAATGTTCGGACTGAGGTCGACGACCGCCAGCTTCTCCCCGACGAGCCGCCGCATTTCTGGGTCCTTGAGCTTGCGGTGCTCGCGCAGCGGAAACGATACGTTCTCGTACACGGTCATCGAGTCAAACAAGGCTGCGCTCTGAAAGACCATCCCGAACTTGGTGCGCACCCTCGCCAATTCCTCGGCACCCAGGGGAACGATGTCCTCTCCCTCGATCAGCACCCTGCCGCGATCTGGCTTGAGCAGGCCAATCAGGTGCTTGAGAAGCACCGTTTTTCCGGAGCCGGAACCCCCCAGAATTACTAAGGTGCTGCCCTCCTCCACCTCCAAATTGACACCGCGAAGCACCTGATTGTCTCCAAACGACTTGTGCAAATCGACCACCTGAATGACCGGAGGCTTGGAGGTCAATGCAGAATCACACCAACGATGTAATCGAGGATGAAAATGGACAAGGCTGCGGCCACCATCGCCTGAGTCGTCGCCTGACCCACGCCCTTAGCCCCGCCGGAAGCGTTGAATCCCTTGTAGCAGCCGATCAGCGTCACCGTCAGTCCAAAAACCGCGCCTTTGATCAGGCCCTCGCTGAAGTCCGACGAAGCGAGCCACTGCTGCGTCCGGTTGATGAAAGTTCCGGCGGAGATTCCCTGGATCGCCACCGCAATGAAGTAGGCGCCGGACATTCCGGCGGTATCGAAGACCACTACCAGCACCGGCACCATGAGCAGCCCGGCCAACACCCTCGGCACCAAAAGGTACTGGATCGGGCTCACCGCCATGGTCTCCAAAGCGTCGATCTGTTCGGTGACTCGCATCGTGCCTAGCTCGGTGCACATCGCCGAGACCGCCCGCATCGTGACCATCAGCGAGCTGAACACCGGCGACAGTTCTCGGGTGATGGTGATCGCCACCGTAGGGCCGACCAGGCTTTCGGCATTGAAGATCCGGAATGCGCCCGCGGTTTGATAGGCGAAGACCATGCCGGAGAAGGTTCCGGTCAGCGCCACGATGAACGTGGACCCCACGCCGACAAAGTCCAATTGGGCGAAGAAGTTTTGCACCCGGTAGGGAGGGCGAACTGCCCAGCGGAAGACCGAGAAGCCCAGGGAGGTAACTCCACCGATGTCCGCAATCAGCCGGATCAGCCCCAGCCCGATGCTCTCAATCAAGGCATTCAGGTAGTTAGGTCCCGGGCGCCCCGCGCGCGGTCCGAGCTCTTCCGGGATTTGCACCGGGCTACTCTACGACGGAGCGGTGCGACTACAAGTATGGCGCCCCTCTTGCCCGACCAAAATGTTATGGGGGCGCTGCAATTCTGGGAACGCGGGCGCCGATCGCGCAAAGCACCTCGTAGGAGATAGTTCCTTCAAGCTTCGCCAAGTCGTCGGCGGTGACCGATTCGCTCTGCTGCCTGCCGATCAGCACGACTTCGTCTCCGACCTGGACTTTCGGGACATCGGTCACGTCCACCATGCACAAGTCCATGCAAACCCGACCGGTGATCCGTGCCCGATGGCCCCGCACCAGAACGGTCGCGGCATTCGAAAAACGGCGGCTGTAACCATCCGCGTAACCTACCGGGAGGGTGGCGATGAGCGAGGGCCTGGGCGCAACCCAAGTCCCTCCGTACGAGACGGGAGTGCCGACCGGGACCTGCTTCAGGTGCGTCACCTGGGTCTTCCAGGTGAGGACCGGGCTGAGCTGCTTGCGAAGCGGGTAGCGATCGCTCGGAGAAAGCCCATAGATCATCAGGCCCGGGCGGGCCAAGTTGAATAGCTCGCCGTCGCGAGCCTCGAGCAGATCCATCACCGCCGCCGAATTGGAGATGTGCCGCCATCGCGGTTGAATGCCTCGCGCCAAAAGCTGCTCATGCGCGCCCCGAAACCTCTGCAGCTGCTCCCGAGTGAAGCCAGGGTCGGCCAAGTCCGCGCTCGCGAAATGGGACAGCAAACCATCCAGCTTCACTTGCGGGTATCGAGCCGCGTGGTCCAGGAACTCTGACAGCTGCTGCGGCAGCACGCCGATCCGACCCATTCCGGTGTCCACCTTCAGGTGCGCGAGGACCGAAACTCCGCGGGCTTTCGCCGCTCGGGCCAGCTCGGTGACGTGCTCGGGGCGAAACACGATCGGCACCAGTTGATGCTCAAGCATCAGCTCGTAACCGCCCTCGTAGGAACCGCCCAGCACCAAGATCGGCGCCCCGATGCCGGCGTTGCGCAGCTCGAGGCCTTCCTCGATCAGCGCCACTCCGAGAAATTCCACCCCGAGGTGGTCGAGCGCCCGCGCAACCACGATCGCGCCGTGGCCGTAGGCATTCGCCTTGACCACCGCCAGCAGCCCTGCGCCGGGGAGTTGCCGCCGCGCCAACGAGACGTTCTTCCGGATCGCCTCAGGGCTGATTTCCACCCGGGTCGGACGGATGAGCAGGTCCAGCGCCCGCCGGTTCGGCTGTCCGTGCGCGCTCATGCGAGAAGGGTCTCCACTGAAACAATCACTGCGGCGCCAGGGCCGCACTTCCAATCGGGTCGAGGCTCTCATACAACATTCAAGCCAGCCAGAAGTGAGCCCCCATGCCACCCCCGCATCGAGTCGCCGGAGAAGTTGATGCCTTTTGCACGCGGTGCAAGCTCACTCTGGCCCACACCATTGTTGCGATGGTGGGCAGCAAAATCGCCCGGGTGCGCTGTAACACTTGCGACGGAGAACACGCGTTTCGCACCGCGGATTCGGCCACCCGGGTTGCCCGCTCCAGCTCGACACCCGCGCGCCAGCGAACCGTGGTGTCGTTTGCCGACCGCCTGGCACACTCGAATCCCGCCGAGGCCACGCCTTACAACCCCAAGCTCACCTACGCTCTCGACCAGCTGATCAACCACCCCACCTTCGGGCTGGGGATTGTGACCGCACTTCGGCAGGACAAAATCGACGTGGCGTTCAAGGCGGCGGCGAAGACGTTGATCCAAGGCCGCGGCCCCAAGGTGGATGGTTTTTCGTCGGACCATTCTAAGTGACCGGAGCCAGGGGTTACTCTGCACGCAGCCTCGCCAGAGCAGCCTCCATATCCGACGGCATCGGGGATTCAACTTCTTGGTCGGAGAGGCCCGCGATTCCGCGGACCGACACTCGAAACGCGTGCAGCGGCGTACGCGCGATGACCGCTTCGGGCCCGGTACCCTCGCGGGCGTAGACCGGATCCGTCAAGAGTGGATGACCCGCCTGGGCCAAGTGGGCCCGGATCTGATGAGTTCTGCCGGTGAGTGGCTCGGCTTCGATCCAGCTGGCGTTGCGAAAGACTTCGATCGACCGCACCAGGGTTCTGGCGGCCTTGCCCCGCTCGCCTGCGCGGGCCGGGCGCATTCGATGGCGTCTGCCCTCGACCAACGGAAGATCGAGATCCAGGGGTTTCAGCACCCGTCCGTTCACCAAGGCCCAGTACTTCTTTTCGATTCGACCCGCCTCGAACGCGATCGACAACGCGCGATGCGCGGGCGCGTCCAGCGCCAACAGCAATATCCCCGAGGTATCGCGATCCAGCCGATGCACCACCCACACGCGCTGTTGGAGTTGCCGCGAGACCTCGTCGCGCAGGGAGGCTCGATCTTCCTCGATTCGTCCGGGGATCACCAGCATTCCAGGCGGCTTCTCGACCGCGATCCAACTTGGGCTGCGATGCAGGATCTGAATCACCGAAGGTCCGAGAGCGGACGAACGCGCGTCGGAACCAAACCCCGAAGCTGGCGCAGCAAGGAGGGTGCATCGCCAACCAAGGCATAAGTGAAACGCTCGGGGATCAGGTATTTCTGCGCAACCTCCACGATCTGCTCGGAAGCCACGGCACCAATCTTTTGCCGGTACTGCGTGACCCAATCCGTGGGCAACCCGTACAGCTTCAGCTCGGAGATTGCGGCAGCCAGCGAGTCGTTGGTCTCCAGCCGAAGCGGAAATAGCCCCGCGAGATAGGTCTTCGCCGCGCTCAACTCTTCAGCCGTGGGACCCCCATCCCGCAGCTTCGCGACCTGGTCCAGCGCGACCTCGATGATTTCGCGCGTGCTCTCGGTCTTGGTGAAAGTGGAGATCACCAGACTGCCCCCGGCCAAGTAGCTGTCAAACGAGCTGCTCGCCCCGTACGAGAGGCCGCGGTCGACTCGGATGGCCTGCATCAAGCGCGAGGTGAACACGCCGCCCAAGATGGTTTCCAGGACTTCCGCGGCGAACGATTCCGGATCCCCCTTGGCAAAGGCGAGCGCGCCCAGGCGTACCTGGGTCTGCGTCTGCCGAGGCTTGTGGATGAGCAGCGCCACTCGCTCGAGCGCCGGCGACCGCCGCGCCGGCAAACGGGGCGGTCCTTCGACGCTCGCATTTTTCCAGCGCCCCAGCGACGCTTCCACCGCCGCTCGAACCGAGCGCTCAAGGACGCCGCCGACGACGACCAGAACCGACGCTCTGGGGCCGAAGCGAGCTTGATGAAAACCGACCGCGTCGCCTCGGGTGAAGGCCTCCACGTCCGGGATGCTGCCGTCGACCGTGTGGCCGTAGGGGTGATCGTCTCCCCAAAGGGCGCGCTCGATGGCCCGGCCGGCAACCTGAGCGGGATCGTCAAGGTCGTTGGCAATCTGAGCGGCGAGCCGCGCCTTGGCGGCGCGGACTTCTCGCGGCGGGAACGCGGGCTCGAGCACGAGCTGCCCCACCACCTCGAGCAGCTTGGGAAGGTGTTCCACCGGACCGCTCACCTGCAATGCCGCATAGTCGGTCGACGCCGCGGTCCCCAGATTCCCGCCCCAGAATTCGATCGCGTCGTCGATCTGCTCGGCGCGCATGCGTCGCGTGCCGCGTCGGAGCAACCCGGCGGTGAAATCCGCAAGCCCGCGCTTTCGGGGCGGATCGGTGGCGCTTCCAGCCCAGGTGCACAACCGCACCGTGGCCAAGGGGATCCCGGTTCGGCGCGCCACCGCCACCCTGAGGCCCCCCGAGGTCTGGAACTCGAACAGCGGCGGAAGTGAAAACTCCCGCAACCTGACGCTGCCTCTCTTCATCGCGACCGCGCGGCCAAGGGTTCGAGCGTCACCACCGAGCGTCGCTCGGGCGCGAAGTACTGCTCCGCGGCGGTACGCACCTGCTCCTTTCCGATCGCTTGGTAGCGCCGCGAAAGACTCAGGCCGTCTCGCCAGGAGCCGAGGAAGATCTCGTAGTTTCCGTAGGCGTGGGCGCGGCCCCCGAAGGTGGCCAGCTCGCGAAGTTGATTGGCTCGCAGGTTGTGAAGCGCACGGGCACGCTCCAGCTCCGAGATTCCGCGCGAGGCAATTTTCTCGAGCTCCCGGTACAGCGCCCGCTGCACCCGTTCGGGGTCGGCCCCGGGCTCCAGCTCCAGGTAGAACATCAGGACGCCGGGGTCGATCCGCCACACCCAGTCCATCGACACCGAGACCGCGACTGACTGACGATACACCAGCTCGCGTTTGAGCCTGCTTCCCTCCCCCACGCTCAACACGTACTGCAGCAGGTCCAAAGTGAGCGCGTCCGGATGATTCGCTGCCGGGGCGCGGTAGCCGATCATGAGCGATGGCGCTTGCGCGGGATAGCGCACCGCCGCGATCCGTTCACCCCGTTGCTCTGGCTCCGAGTTGAGGACCTTTGCCCGCGCAAACCCTGGCCGGATGTCGCCGTAGTAATGCCCCACCAGGCGCTGAACCGTCTCGACCTCGAAGTCGCCCGCCACGTACAAGGTGGCATTGTCCGGCGCGTAATAGGCCCGGAAGAAGCGTTCGCAGTCCTCCTTGGAAATGTTTTCGATGTCGCCCATCCAGCCGATCACCGGCCAGCGATAGGGGTGGGCCTTCCAGACCAAAGTGGCGAGTTCCTCATCGAGTAGACCTACGATTTCATTTTCGACGCGCAAGCGGCGCTCTTCCTTGACCACCTCCCGCTCGCTGTCGAGGATCTCCTGGCTGATGGTCAGAGATTTCATCCGGTCGGATTCGAGATCCAGCACCTGCTCCAGGGCTTCGGCGGCGAAATCCTCGTGGTACACTGTGAGATCGGTGCTGGTGTAGGCGTTGGATCGGCCGCCGCGCGATTCCAGCACCCGGTCGAATTCCTTCGGCCCGTACTTTTTCGCCCCGTTGAACATCATGTGCTCGAAGAGATGGCTGATGCCGGTGATGCCCGGCTGTTCATTGCGCGAACCGACCTTGAAGAAGGTGTAGAGGCTGGCGATCGGAGCCGCATCGTCCGGCAGCAGCCGGATCTGCAGCCCGTTGGGCAAACGGCTTTCGTGCACCTCAAAGAACTTTTTCGGAATCGTCGAGCTGCTTGCCGCCGCGCTTCGCAAGAACATTCGCTCCTTTTAGCATCCGCCTCATCAAGGCTCGATCCACCCAGCTCTGAGCGCAAAGAGCGCGGCCTCCACTCGAGTTCGAACGTTCAGCTTTCGATAGATGCGTGACAGATGGTTGCGCAACGACCGCCTCCTCAAGGCGAGCATTTCCCCCACCTCTCGGTTGGAAAATCCCTTCGCCACGCCGCGCAAGATCTCCAGCTCACGCGCGCTCGGAGGCTGTTGCGGTGGCGGCGCCATCGCCGGGTACTCTACGGTTGCAAAGTGTCTCCAGACTTCTCGAGCCAGATCGGGATCCACGATCAGCCCTCCGGCGCAGATCACCCCGATGCCGGGGCGCAACCGGCGGATGTTTGAAGCCGCCAGGTATCCGCGCGCGCCCGCCCGCAAGAATCGATAGGCCGCCCGGCCAGTGGCGTTCTGCTGCACCACCAAGGCACGGGCAGTTGGGAACTGGGCGCAAAGCCGCGCCACCGCAGTCAGCCCGGGACGCGTCCGCCGGATCGCAAATACCACCGCGTCCAGCGTTCCGAGCAGCTCCGGCTCGAGCCTCTGATGAAGCTTGTGGTGAGCTGCGATCTGGACCTGTGGGTCGCCGTAGGTGGCGCGAAAAGCAGCTGCAATCGAGGTTGCGAGCGGATCCCGGATCAGGGCGATCCGCAGCTGCGACCGCGCCGGTATGACTAGGGCCTCGCCGGAACCGCCGCGAAGCTGAAGCCGCACCAGACGCAGTTTTCGCCCAGTGGCCTACCGGGGGGGAGCTCGAGCAGACAGCCCGGGCAGCGCGGTCGAGGGCGAACCCTCACCGGCCGAGCCGACTTCGCCTTGCCCAGGCCTCCACCTCGAGCACCCAAGGCTCCCTCGGCCACCGCGCTGCGTAACCGGGCCTCCAGCAGCTTGATCCTCTGCTCGAGTTCGGCCACTTGCGCGGCCAGCCTTTCCTCGCAGGTTGGCTGACGGGGACGTTGTGAACGGCGGCGTCGCATCAGCGCAATACAAGATGCCATGCCCACGGAAGATCCTGCAAGAAAGCGGCCGAAGTGGGCGTAAAACCTCAGGGGTCGTTTTGCCGGCACCAAAAAGCGCGTGCTATGAATCCCCTCGAGTGCCTCGGACGCTTCGTTCACCCGGCTCGACTTCCGCCAAAACCTCTCGGCTTTCCGTCCATGGTGCGGGATCAGCGTCTTCCCGCGCGAACGCGTCGGACGCCGAACGGCGAGCGCAGAAAGTTCTTTCCGATCCCGAACTGCTGCGGGTTTTGTCCACCCCGCGCGAGCGGCCCCAGATCGACCGGGCCAGGCAAGTGTTCGTCAACCGAAACCTGCGGATGAGCCGGATCGAGCTGGTGGGTTTCGACATGGACTACACCTTGGCCATCTACCAGATGCGGCGGATCGAAAAGCTTTCGTTCGACATGACGCTCGCCAAGTTGGTGGCCGAATACGACTACCCGCCCGAGGTCGCGAAGGTCCAATACGATCATCAGTTCGTGATGCGCGGGTTGGCGGTCGACAAGCTCAACGGAAATCTGCTGAAAATGGATCGCTTCGGCTACGTCGGGCGCGCCTACCACGGACGCCGGCCGCTCAGTCCCGAAGTCTGGCGGAAGTTGTACCGCGAGGTCCGCGTTCAGCTCAAGAATCCTCAGTACGCGTGGATCGATACCCTCTTCGCTGTGCCCGAGGCATCCCTGTACGCGGGGGCGATCGAGGTGCTCGAAGCCAAGGGGCTCAAGGTCGATTACGGCAAGCTCTACGACGACATTCGCGAGGCGATCGACGTCGTTCATCGAGACAATTCCCTCAAGCAGCGCCTGATGACCGACATCGGCGAGTTCATCTACAAGGATCCGGAGCTGGGACCTGCCCTGCATCGGTTGCGCTCCGGCGGCAAGAAGCTCTTCCTGCTGACCAACTCGTTCCACGGCTATACCCACACGGTGATGAGCTACCTGCTCGATGGCGTCTTGCCGGAGTATCCGACCTGGAGGCACTACTTCGACTTCGTGGTCACCGGAGCGCTCAAGCCGGCCTTCTTTTCGGGGGACGCCCCCTTTCACGAAGTGGACCCCACCGTCACCGGGGACCGAACCATCGGACCGGCGAGCTCTTTGGAGCGCGGGAAGGTCTATCAGGGTGGAAATCTCTCAGACTTCGAGCGAATGACCGGCTTTACCGGCGATCGGGTGCTCTACGTCGGGGACCACATCTACGGGGACATCCTGCGATCCAAGAAGCTGTCCCTGTGGCGAACCTGCATGGTGGTTCAAGAGATCGAGGACGAAATCAACTACACCGATTCCCGCCAGGAGGAGATTTCCCGGCTCTCGGAGATCGAGCTGCTCCGGGCCCGCCTCGACGACGAGCTCAACCAGCGAAAGAGCGCGCTCAACGCCTTGGAGCGCAAGCTGCTCAAGAACGGCGTCGAGCCGGATCGCCGCGCCGAGGTCGAAGAGGAGCGAAGGCGCGCGAAAGCGGATCTCGAGCGGGTGCGGCGCTCGCTTCGGGAAGCCACCCACATCGCCGATACCCTGGAGCGGGACGTGGAGGAGGGCTTCAACCCCTTCTGGGGCCTGCTGTTCAAGGAGGGGAACGAAAACAGCCGCTTCGGCCAGCAGGTGGAGCAGTACGCATGCCTCTACACCAGCCGGGTCTCGAACTTCCTCTACTACTCGCCGATGCAGTATTTCCGTTCACCCCGAGACTTGATGGCGCACGAACAGGCCGGCGCGCTCTCGGGCAAGCTGTCGCCTTTGGGAAGCGAGGGACCAGCGATCGGATCCAACAAGGATTGAAATAGAAGTTGCATAGTTATGCTTGCAGCAGGGCGACTATCGGCATAGTCATGCAGAATCCATGTTGCCAAAGCCGGTCGGGATCGTCGGGGCTTCGGGGTACTCGGGCATCGAGGCCACCCGAATTCTGGCCAACCATCCCAGCCTCGAGCTGAAATTCGTCACCAGCGACCGCTGGCAGGGCAGCACCGTCGCCGATCGCCTGGGAATCAACTCCGCGGCGGGCCGACTCTCGTACCAGGAGCTGGAGCGCAGCGAGGCTTTGGCCAAGGAATGCGCCGCGGTGCTGCTCGCCACGCCCGCCGAGTCGTCGTTGGAGCTGGCGCCCCGGCTGGTCAAGGCGGGAGTGAAGACGATCGACCTTTCCGGGGCGTTCCGGCTCAAGAACGCCGGGGAATATCCCACCTTCTACAAGTTCGTTCATACCGCGCCCGGGGCTCTGGCGGATGCCGCCTACGGCTTGCCCGAGCTGTTTCGCTCGGAAATCGCCGGCGCTTCGCTGATTGCCAACCCGGGTTGCTATCCCACCGGAGCGGCTCTGGCGATCGCCCCGCTGCTGCGGCACCCCTGGATCGATACCAGCTCGATCGTGGTGGACGCTTGCTCCGGCACCACCGGGGCCGGTCGCAAGGGAACCGAGGATCTGAGCTTCACTGAAGTCGACGAGGACTTCCGGGCCTACCGAGTGCTCCGCCACCAGCATCTGCCGGAAATCGCGCAGGCGATCTCGCGGTGCGCCGGCACGCGGATTCCAGTGACCTTCACCGCTCATCTTTTGCCGGTGAAGCGCGGGATCCTGTCGACGGTGTACGCGCGATTGGCGGATAAGGCCGGGTCGAAAGAGCTCACCCAGGCATTCAAGGACTTCTATCGCAACGAGCCCTTCGTCACCGTGCTCGGATCGCCGGACGAGGTGACGCTTCGGTCGGTGGTGGGCAGCAACCGCTGCGTCATCGCTGTAGCGACCGACGAGGGTGGGTACGACCCCGGCCGGGTGGTGGTGATCTCGGCGATCGACAACCTGGTGAAGGGCGCCGCCGGCCAAGCGGTGCAAAACCTCAACCTTGCGCTCGGGCTCCCCGAGGATCAGGCGCTGACCTCGCTCAGGGGTTTTTATCCATGAAAGCACCCACCGGTTTCCGTTTTTCCGGCGTTCGCGCCGGCATCAAGCCAAATCGCCGCGATCTTGCCCTGGTAATCAGCGATCTGCCCTGCTCCGCCGCGGGATGCTTCACCACCAACAAGTCCAAGGCGGCGCCGGTATTGGACGCGGAGCGGCGCCTGCCCTCGGACCAGATTCGCGCGGTGATCATCAACAGCGGAAACGCCAACGCGCTCACCGGGCCCGCCGGCTTGCAAGACGTCGGCGCGGTCCACCAGGCCGCTGGGCAGGCGCTGGGCATTCCCGCGAGCGCGGTGGTTTCCGCTTCCACCGGAGTCATCGGACAGCGGTTGCCGACCCAAAAAATCATCGCCGCGATTCCCGCGCTCGCCCAGGGGCTACGCCCAGAGCCGGAGGCCGCCGCGGAGGCGATCCTGACCACCGATACCCGGATCAAGATGGCGAGCCGGACGATTTGGATCGGCGGAAAAACCGTGACCTTGGCCGCGATTTGCAAGGGCTCGGGGATGATCGCTCCCGAGCTGGCGACGATGATCGCGGTGATCGTCACCGACTGTCGAATCTCACCAGATGCGCTTGCCTCCGCCCTGCGACAGGCGATGGTGAGCAGCTTCAACAGCCTCACCGTGGATGACGACATGAGCACCAACGACGCGGTGTTCGCGCTGGCCAATGGCGCGGCGGACAACCCGCCGGTCCGCGAGGGCGATTCCTCCTGGCAGAGCTTCGCATCCGCCTTGGCGGATCTTTGCCGACAACTGGCGAAGGAAATCGCAGCCGACGGCGAAGGCGCGACCAAGCTTATCGAGGT
>Ga0126384_10000477_pt1 | contig 21931 bp, 18 predicted proteins | sample PanSoiMetPlot_36_FD_92543 | JGI IMG/M metagenome (GOLD analysis project Ga0126384, IMG submission 92543) | Tropical forest soil microbial communities from Panama - MetaG Plot_36 | ecosystem: Environmental > Terrestrial > Soil > Tropical forest > Bulk soil | place: Panama | collected 2016-02-17 | reverse complement strand
GCCACCAGGTCGTGACTGTCTCATTGAAGTAGCGCAACATGGATTGTTTATCCTGTCCCGGATCCTCTTTAAGAAACTCAATAAACAGGACACAATGACCCAAGCGTTCCAAGCCGTGAAGCCATTGAAGCAAATACATGGTTTGCCCACCCCGGCCGATGGTAGCCGGTGCTGCAAGGTCTTCAACAACAATAAGATTTGCCATTGCGTGGTTTTCTACCTAGAACTCACTAATTGAGGACCCATCTCCGAAGAGGTTGGTCTTTGCTGATGATTGTGGGCCAGTTCTTCATAGACTTTTAGGTACTGGCGCGTCATTCGATCAACTGAAAAACGCTCTTCAGCCCTCTGGCGAACCCTGAGACGATCTAAAGTGAAGCTGTGGAGGACCTCTAGCGCGAAGTCAGCTTTTGTGTCTGCGCAATAGCCGGTAATTCCTTCATCAACAATCTCCGGAACTGCACCTAACCGCATGCCCACGACCGGAGTGCCGCACATCATCGCCTCCACTAGAACCAGACCGAAGGGTTCCGGAGCCTGAATTGGGTAAAGCAAGGCCCTTGCCCCACCCAGCAACCGATCCCGCTCAGGGCCGGAAACGTAGCCAACATATTCTACTGAGCTTCCATCAACCAGAGGCTTCACATACCGTTCGTAGTAGGCATCCGCCGGGCCCGCAATGAGGAGCTTCAAGCCGAGCGTGCGGGCCGTTGCGATAGCCAGAAGCGGTCCTTTTCCTGAGGTGAACCGTCCCAAGTAGCATACGTAATCCTCAGCTTGTAGCTGCAGTGTGAATTGTGAGGGATCTACGGCGTGATAAATGACGGTGGACGGCCGGAGGTGAGGATAGGCACTCCATTGATATTTGGAGATGGCCGTGACAAAGCTTTCGGGCATCATTGACCATAGACAGGCATCATCCTCATAGGGGCATACATGCATTGTGTGAACCATTGGCGCCTGAGATAAGGCTTGAAGCGGCAATCCCCAAAGATTGGCATGACTGTGCAGCACATCGAATCGCCAGGACTGTTCAATCGCGCGACAAAGATTAATCCATTCACAGAGCCTCCAGTCACCGGGACAGCCGGCGGAAGCATAAGGTCCTGGCAAGGTGTCAACCAGTTCACCAAAGGTATCAGAGCCGGCCGCGGCAAAGACTGTCACTTCATGTCCCAGGCAGGTCAGTTCCCGAGTCAACAGCCAAACTAAACTCTCGACGCTGTCACTATTCTCCCGGCAAACCGGAGTATTGAGCGTTGAAATCTGAGCTATACGCATCATTCTTACCGGGCTTCGAACAGTAAAGACACTTCAGCAAAACGTGGGCCGAGACGGGTCGTTACTAATCTCTCACGACACTGAGGACGAAAATGCAATGCTGCTAAATGAACAAAGTTCGATCCCCATATCCATAATCGCTGTGCGGATTTGTGGATCACATAAGACCTCCACTTCTTTAGAGCGTTCGCTGCGGTACGGCGTATCCGGTAGCTCATCCCCTATTCCAGGGTGACAACCTAGCTCCATAATGCCAGGTGGTAGCTGCCATAGAATATTGAGGAGGCCCTCTACACTGATGAACTTGGGAAGCGGTGAACCCTCTGCAGTCTGGCCGTAGAAGTAGCCACAATATTGAACCTCCGAACTGTAGTCACGCAAAGGGACTGCGAGACGACGAGCCACCTCCACCATGTAAGAACGTAGCGGCTCATCGCGATGAACGTGCTGGTGAGAGTCGATGTGAGTCGGGTCAGCCCCAACAAGTTGTCGGAAGCTCTCGAGTTGGCGAGTTACCTCTTCGGCTACCGCCACAATATCACTATCGGGAACTACTTCGTAGACTGGAACCCAGTTTTCATTGCGGTATGCCCATTCACCGAAATCTAAGTGAATACCGAGACTGAGGGCGGGATGCTCTTTGGCATAAGCGACAGCCCCTAAGGCGTCTGGCCAGCGCACCATTAAGCTGGCACTTGTCACAATGCCATGCTCATGCGCTTCAAATACGCCGTCGTTTATGCCGGGGCTCTGGCCGAAATCATCGGCGTTGACGATCAGATATCTTTTCGCCATTTGTTGATCCGAGACTATCAATCATTTTTCCCAGGACAGTCTCGGCCTTGAAGTACTGATCCGCGATGGCTCGCGCCGCGCGGCTGTGGTTTTCGTAGTTGGAGTTAATCTCCTCCAAAGCAACTTCGATCTCCTCTAGAGTATTGAACGCGAAGAGCCCCTCGCCGGTCGGAAGCATGTTGCCAAAGCCAGTGTCTTGAGTGATTACGGGTTTGCCGGCTGACAAGTAACAGGCACTGCGATCGCTGAACCAGCCGCTTCGCAAGCGGACGTTTTGATCCTTTGCCACCGTAAACTCTCCTCGCGAGTTACGAACATAATCGCGGTAGGGGAAAATGTCTTTGGATAAAGGCAGCGCGTCAATAACCCGCCAACCATGCGCTGCCAATAACTGCCTTGCCTGGGAGTCCCCGCAGGCCAGGGCCAGTTCGAACCGCTGACTGGTGCGGCGAGGCAGGTCTAAGAATTTCAAAAACTCGAGGTGCTTACTCCAGGTATAGGTCTGTCCTCTCCACTCGATGTCCCTGCCCTCTTGCTGCCAGCTGGCAATGGTAGTAAAGAGAGCCTCGGCAGGTTTGTGGCGGATCCTACCGTTGCTCCACCAATCGAGAACTACGGGTTGGCGCGTGGGACGATAGTCAAAGTACCCCAGCGGGACCTCGCAATCTGCTGCTCCAAGATTCTCGCCATACGTGAAGTGGTGTGTATGGGCACTGAGGAGGTCGATGGTGAATGAACGTGCCTGGGCGATCTCGATCTGCGGAAGGACAGGGTCTGTTTCAAGATAGATACGCACGGGAACGCGGAGATGTTCATCGCGCAACACTGTAGCCGCTGTGAGGTTGAGTAGCACATCAGCCTCCCTGAACACGCGAGACACTTCAGATTCCGTCATTCCAAAGGTGCGACCGTCAACGCCGAAGCGATAGGCCCAACGGTCGGACAAACCACACCAGGTCATCAACCGGGCAATATAGTTGACTGTGTATCGACAATCCGCGGTGATCGAATTCTGCTCAGGATCATAGGGCCACGCGCCTGTGTCCTCAACGTAGTGAACATCAAACCCGAGGCGGCGGAAGCCCTCGAGGTAATGGAGCACCTGCCAGGCGACACCGGCAAACGGTGTTCGACCCACAATGCCAAGAATCACCAACCGCAATTTCTCTCTCATAATTTCAGCTACAGAGCTGTCTCCAAAGCTTCCTCCAGCGGCTCATGCCGGGCAAAGTCGTGCTGCACATTATAAAGAAACGCATAAAGCCCCTTTCGAGCGATTAGTTCAGAGTGCCGCCCCTGTTCGACAATTCTTCCCTTTTCAATCACCAGAATTCGGCCGACATTTCGGATGGTGGAGAGTCGATGGGCGATGATAAATGTGGTGCGACCCTTCATCAGTCGATCAAGGGCGCCCAGCAAAAGAGATTCCGTGCGAGCATCCAGGGCTGAGGTTGGTTCATCGAGAATCAGGATAGGCGCATCTTTTAGAAACGCTCGAGCGATCGACAGTCGTTGCTTCTCGCCTCCCGAGAGAGTAGCCCCTTTCTCACCGATCACTGTGTCGTAACCCTCAGGCAAGCGTTGGATGAAGTCATCCGCACTGGCCGCCACTGCTGCCGCCACAATTTCATCGCGCGTCGCTTCCGGTCTGCCGTAAGCAATGTTTTCCGCCACACTGATCGGAAAGATGAAAGGATCCTGAAGCACGATCGCTACCTGCTGTCGCAGGGAGCGAACCCGCAAGCGGCGGATCTCCTGGCCATCGATGATTACTCGTCCGCTCCAGGGATCGAAGAATCGTAACAGCAGACTTACGAGCGTCGTCTTCCCTGCACCAGTAGGACCAACGATTGCCACCAGGTCTCCGGGTTGGGTCTCAAACGAGATTTTGTGCAACACCGGCCGGTCCTGCTCATAACCGAATGTCACACCTTCATAGACTACGTGTCCCTGAAGTCTGACCTCGACAGAATCGCGCGCGTCACGCACAGCTGCAGGTATATCCAATATCTCCGTCACCCGATCTGTGAGCGCAGACACATATTGCCAGGTGGATGCCGTAGAAATAATGGTATCCAACGGATCATAGAGGGCGCCGAGGTAAGAGAGGAAAACGAGAATGGTGCCAACCGTGATTCTGCTTTCGAGCACGTACCTGGCGCCAAGATACATGATTAAGGCTGTGCCTGTGGAGGTGATCAGTCCGACAGATAGGTTGAACCAGCTCTTCGCAGAGGTGGACCGCTGATAGGCTGTTACGGTCTTAGCTGCGTAGTTCCGGAAGCGTGCGTATTCCATTTCCTCCCTGGTGAAGGCCTGGACCGCTGGTATAGCGCCGAGCGCTTGCTCCACTACAGACATCATATGCCCTTCCAGATCTCGCCTTTCACGGCTTCGATCCTTCAGGGGTTTTGCGTAGATCCGCGTGACCAGGATGAGAAATGGAACCACACCCAAAGAAAGTACGGTCATCTTTGGCTCCAGGTGCCACAAGATCACAAACATGGTTACGAGCGTAATCACAGATTGCAGTTGTGGTAACAAGGCGCTGTTGACCATATCCTCCAAGCAATAGGTATCGCCCGTAACGCGTGAGATCATGTCACCGACCTCATGGCGACTGTGGAAAAGCAGCGAAAGTCGCTGCAAATGCAGGAATAGATCGGCTCCCAGATCGAAGGTTATCTTCTGTCCAAATCCGATAGAGGCATAGGTGTAGATCATCGATACCAGCGTGGTGGCAAGATAAAGTATGACCGTACCGACGCAAACCCAGAGAAGCAAACCTGTTGACCCGTGTGGACCCGGCAACAGCTCAAGCAAACGGTTCAGCTGCGGCGGCACGGGTTGCTGACCGAGAACCTGATCTACCAGCAGCTTGGTTGGCCAAGGGTGTAGAACTTCAAGACCAATGGTCAACGCCATGGTGACGAAGAGCGTAACCAAGCCACGCCAATGGGGCCAGATGTAACGGAGCAAACGCAATTGTCTTATCATTAGAATTCAGATTGCATTTTCGAGTGGCGATGGAGAAACCACTGCCCTTAAGTTGGGGGATACAGCCTCATCCGTTAGCACTCTAGATCAATCCAAGTTTTTCACCTGCAAAGCGAAGTTGCTTAATGTAGCCCAGCGACCCCCTGGCCGCAGTCCATTCCTGACAATCTCCTAACCAGCGGAAGAAGAGGTAAAGCTAAAATGAGCCATGTGTCACCGGTTTCTTTATCTATGTGTGTGCCGTAGAACTTTGGCGTAGAGACGCACAACGGCTGCAGAATGCGGCGATAGACCTCTGCCTCGTATGCTAAATTGCCGCGATGACCGTGAACTCTATGAGCGCGCCCGGCCTGATACTTGCAGAAGAGCTCCACCTTAGTCCCATCTGTTAAGAGGCATGTCACGAACTCGCTCGGGAAAGTGCTATCCTGTACGTTGGGCTGCCTGTCAAAAACCCTGATTCGGTTTGTCGCGGTCCCATTGCGGCACAGAATAGGGTTGAGGGCGTCGCGCAACTTTCGCAAAATAGGTAACTTAGAATGAGAGCTTGGCACAGCTCTATACACCTCTCTTGGCTGAGTCAGCTTGGTTGTTGGAGCGCAATTCAGGATTCATCATCTCAAAGACCAGTAGCTCCGGCGGGCCTGCTGAGGTTGCGGTCGTCAAATCAAGCGGCGGGTCTTTGGACTGGGAGATGGGTATTGAACCCGCTTGTGACTCGACGGCTCGCTTGATGAAAGTAACTGCCTTTTGCAGAGCAGTTGTCGGTCGCGCACACTCCTCAAACAGGAACAACGTAGACAAAAGGGCTGCAGCGCCGAGACAAAAACTCGCAGTTCGCGCGTGCTCAACCGCTGCCAGGGCCGATACCGTCACAGAGCTGAAGACTACGCCCAAGGTTATGCACGAGAATCTAGGCCACAGGCGAAAGCGCACCAATTGCTTGCCTCCTCCATGCTCTTCCACAGTCATAAGCGTGCGAGCACTACCTAATATTCCTCCGCGCACTTCGAGATCCCACCGGTCAAAGTCACCTCCGTGCCGGACGACAGCACCCAACTCATGAAGCACTCCTTCCAGCTGTTTCAGTCTTTGATCGGAAGTTCGCCAGTGTTCATCCCAGATACTGAGGGTTCGCGGCCATGGGAAGGTGAAACCGGCCGCGCCACGACGTCTGAGGGGGGTAAGGCCATGGCGGAACCGGCCGCTCAAGCGGGCCAGTGGTTGTATGGTGTGTAGAAAAGCCGCCATAAGGTAGAGCTTCCAATGAGCGGTAGTGGTACTTCGGAAAGAAGCTTTTGCGGCGCCAATCGCAGACTGAGAGAGTGGACCAGCCAGAGCAATTGCTAACAGTGACAGGGTTGCAAGCAGAGGAGTCCAGACGACGCCGAGGGCAGAAAGCAGGGCTAATGCCCCGATGACCAGATACCACTCGGGCATCAATGTGATCGACCAAAGATCACTTGAGCCTGGTTCGTATACGGATTGAAACAACGCCCCACCCCATTTCCCGTGGTAGATGCGGTTCCTAATCGGCACCAACGCGCGCACCAGGCCTTTGCCGTAAAGGCGTCCCGCCCAAGCAAGATGGCCTGCAGCGTTATATTTCTCGGGCCATTTCTCCTCGAGCAGCGATTCTGCTCTGCCATATCCGACTTGTTGCCTCCAATAGGCGCGTACTGAGTTGCGACGGTGATGCCAGACCGTCGCGGCGTGGCTAAAACCGACGGTCCAACCCCTCTGCTGCAGCCGCCAACAAATATCGACGTCATCGCCGGCAGCACGAAACCGTGGATCAAAACCGCCGATCTCCACCAAAGCCGACTTACGGAACGCCATGTTGCAACCCGGGATGTGTTCTGCTTTCCGGTCGGTTAGCAACACGTGTACAGGTCCACCCGGTGAGTTGGCGACACAATCAGCGATTGGTCCATCGCCAGGAGGGGCGATGTTCGGACCGCCAATCGCGGCGTGGTTCGTCTTTAAGAACGCCGCAGCAAGATATTTTAACCAATGCGGATCAGCATAAGTGTCATCGTCAAGATAAGCGATGAATTCTCCCGTAGCTGATTCCAATCCGGTGTTGCGAGCGTTGCTTAAACCTCGGTTTTCAGTATTGATTACTCGAAAACCATACTCTTCGACAATGGCCCTGGTGGAATCGGTTGAGCCATCGTTGACAACAATGACATCGTAATTAGGATAGTCCAACTCGGAGAGAGAGTTCAGGCAATCGCGGATAGTGTGCGCGCCATTACAAGTGCAAACGACTATTGAGACCTTGGGCCAGCTAGCGTCGCGTGAGAACGGCGTTTGATTAAATGCCTCGCGGACTGCAGCGAGCGCCGGCTTGGCTTGTCGATCACGAGTAGTGAGTCCGAAGTCCCAATCTTCAATATCATGACCGCCTCGATACCACTCATCGGTCCAGGAAAATAGGAAGAGCCCCGCGCAACCGGAAGCAAATGCCGTGCGGACCTGCCAGTCGAGAATTCGCGCCTGATTGTCTAAACCATGACGACGACTATCCAGGCCGATTTCTGTCATCACTAGCGGTCGTTCGCCAGCAATGTTCTGCAGGTGAGCAACATACTTTTCCAGCTTCCTCCGCGACTCCAGATAGACGTTGAAACAAACCAGATCAAGAAAGGAAAGCTCAAGGTATTCCGTTGACGGATAATTCACATACGTAACCAGGCTCTCGGGATCTTCCGCTTTCGCAATGTCGTAAAGTCGTCTGATAAAACTCTCGATGGGTCGGCGACCGTGCCACCTCGCGATACCAGAAGGAATCTCGTTACCGACTGCATAGCAAAGGACCGCGGGATGACCAGCACACGCTCTTACCCCAGCGCGCACACGTTTGGCAATCGACCTGATCTGGTTCTTGTCGTCGAGAAACGTAACGTGCTGTTCCCAGGGCAAACCGATCATGACATAGAGACCGAACTTCCATGCCGTGTCGAGAAACCATCGGGGTGGCACGTTGTAAGTACGAACAGCATTTATTCCGTTCTCGACCATCCTGGCAAAATCCTGCTCGACGACGGTAAGGCGGTATTCGTTTCCTTCGTCGTCGGGCCGAAACGTGCCGTAAGTTGTGCCACGAACGTAAAGCTTCTTCTCGCCTGTGAAGATAAACTTTCCGCATGCTCGCGGACGAGAAAATGGAACACCCGGGCCGGCTGCAAGTTCGGAGATCAATTAGCCTCCAAGGGGGATTTCTGAGGCTTATCCGCAGCGGTTATGTTGACGGGTTCTGGCTTTCTGCAGCCAGACGTAACCGGTTTACTGCACGGGCAGGAAGAGGCTGGACCATGCTGGGTTCGGTTAGCGAATAATACATCTGTTTACCCGGATGTCAAGTCATAATCTGGTCCAATTCAGTCCGAAATCAACGCCACTTGTGGAAAGGAGTTCATTGCTCCCTGCCAGCGGGGAGAGTCTCCTGCGGGGCATTGTCAACTTAACTAAAGAAGCTGTTCGAACCCTGCGGCTGGCGGGATAACGAGCTGAGGGTAGCAGGCGTCCAGGGGCTGTGTGACTTATCTTATTCGTAAGTCCTGAAATGTGGAGTCTAGGCAATCCGATTACACGGTTCCGCCCGTTAAGAATTGGACGATTCGTAACACCCGCGTTTCAGCTTTCAACTTTTTCGGCTGGTTTCTGCACAGGTAACGAATGTAGTCCGTCCTCAGATTCTCTGCAATGAAATCTTTGTCCACAAAATAACCACCAGCTAAAACGGCCGCCAATGCTGGCGGCCCGTAAAAATTTGATGAGATGGGGTTTAATGGTCGGGGCGAGTGGATTCGAACCACCGACCCCACGGTCCCGAATAGGAAAAGATAGCTTGCAACTAATAGTTGCAGAGTAGCTCTTCTTTTCAAACCACGGAATTCTAGTTGAGGGTTTTGAGGGGCATCAGGCGTTCTGCTCCGAGCGCAGATCAAAGGCGACGGCTAGATCGTTCTCCACCACGCAGCGGTAGCAGGTGCGAAGCAGCCGCGCGAAATCTCTGTAGTGATTCAGCCACCAGAATGCGGGCCAGGCAAACACGATGAAGTGGGCCCCGTTCTGGCGAAGCCGCTCGAACTCCGCAATCGCCGCGGCATCATCATCGGGTGCGCCCCAATACATGCCCTCGTGCTCGGGGAACGGCAATACGTCGTATCCGGCGGTAAGAAAAGGCCGAAAGGTCTCTTCGTCCACCAGGATGAACTGCTTGCCCGATCCCACGAGTTCCGCAATCTGCTGGATTAGCAGGTACTCCTGGTGCGACCACCTCCACGCCAAGTCGCCTTTCCGGAAGACGGCGGCCGAGAACTCCGGGCCGCTGCCGATGCTCTCGATCCGGTGCGCCAGGCCGCGGCGGCCGAGGAACTCGTGGACGGCAATTGCACAGCCATCAAACGTGTAGTAGTCATCGAAGATGACGAAGCCGTCGTCCACAACGAAGTCGTATAGGTTCTCCAAGCAGCACTTCACGCTCGCGTACCAGTCGGCGTCGATGCGCAGGATAGCAATGGGGCCGATCCGATCGCGCATGGCCGGCAGCGTCTGGTCGAACCAACCCTTCACGATCTCGGTATAGTCAGACAGGCCCAGATCGGCTGCGGCCTGTCGCACACCTTCGACCGGGGCGCGGAGATTGTCGAAGTACCCTGGCCCGCTTTTGTCCTGTGCCCATGCTTTGGCCGCAGCCCCATCGATCTCTTGCGGCGGTGGGATGCCCTCGAAGGAATCGAAGAGCCAGACCTTGCGCTCGTGGACGCCTGACTGCCGGAGCACGCCGGCCATGAGGAACGCCGCCCCGCCGCGCCACGTGCCGCACTCGACCAGCGCACCCGAGATCTCGTGGGTAACCACTGTACGTACCTGGCGGGCCAAGTCCACCAAGGATTCATGCGGCACCATTGTGAACGGGCGCACCTTCTCAATGATCGGCGGCAGATCCCGCGACTCGTACCATAGCAGGTGGTTCCCAACCCGGGCTCGTGGGCCGGGCGCGGATTTTGTCGGCTTATTTGACATGGGAGCCTCCCCTCGTCAATCGGAAGTAGAGTCGAGTAGGTACTACCCTCTCGAACTTAGGTCAAGCTTGGCTGCTTTAGCCTCCTTAAATCGATCAGTGAGTCTTTCGCAACCTGATATCGCTCCTCTCGATCCTTGGGCCAGGGCCTTCGTCACATGCAAGCTTATGACGAAGCGGCCCGTTTATGTTGGTGATGCCATCGTATTACGAATACAGGTTATCTCCGCACGCAATTGATCGGGAGAGTCTCTTTGTAACAGGATTAGTAGTTGAAAACGTCGGAGAGTTGCCGTTGGAAGGGTTCCGCGAATCACCTGGACGACTAAGAGACGACGAGAGCTTTTACGCAGTACAGCCCTTGCTACACCGCTACTGCGACAGCATCTGGAACGCAGTAGGCTTTTTGCGATCGGAATACTTCAATTCCGAAGGCAAGTGGCAGGGCCAGATCGCTCGGGATTGAACGAAATTGAATTCAAATGGCACAAAGAACGGCGCAAACGACTAAGGCCACTTCGCTGAGTGGCCTTTTTCTTAGCAAAAATGGTCGGGGCGAGAGGATTCGAACCTCCGACCTCACGGTCCCGAACCGTGCGCTCTACCAGGCTGAGCCACGCCCCGAAAATACAGACAGTGGATTCTATGGGAGCTATCGATCACTGTCAAACAGCGGATCGCGAAAGGACACTACCATCGAGAACAGGTAGGATCCAAGATTCGACACGATCCGGAAAAGTGATTTGGAAGTCCCCAAAATAATTACTAAATCTCAACTCTTTGCGTCTTTGCTTCTTTGCGGCTTTGCGTGAAATTCTCTTACGATGACCAGCTAATCATTAACAGGATTGCAGGATTTCAGGATTACAGATATGCAGCCTCAATTGAGCGAGCTCGATCGCCTGGCCACACGCCAACGTCCGCCAGGAAGACCACTCATGCATCAAAGCTGGGGCAAACTGCTATTCATGCATTGGCGCATCGAGCCGGAACGCTTGCGGTCTCTCATTCCGGCCGGAATTGAAATCGATACATTCGACAACTCAGCCTGGATAGCGATTGTCCCGTTCACAATGTGGGACACGCGACCCTCGTTCTTGCCACCTGTTCCCGGTCTGAGCGCAATGCACGAGCTGAACGTTCGTACCTATGTTCACTACAAGGGAGTGCCAGGCGTCTGGTTCTTTTCACTCGATTGTACGAGCTCGGCCGCTGTTACGGCAGCGCGTAAGTTCTATCATTTGCCCTACTACAACGCGGAAATCGATCTTCAACAAGATGGTCACTCCATTCAATATTCGTTGAAGCGAACCGATGAACCGTCAGCCGATTTTCAAGCAAGCTGGCGAATTGGTAACAGACATAATGAGTTTGCGCCCGACTCGCTCGAGTTCTTTCTAACGGAACGCTATTGCCTGTACAGCGAACACAACGGAAATCTATATCGCGCCCACATTCACCACGAGCCCTGGCTGCTGGCCCAGGCTGAACTCGATTCATTCAGCCCAACCATGTTCGAGCCTATTGGCATTCAGACACCGGCCCATCAACCTTTGCTACACTACGCCGAAGAAATCAAAGTCGAGATCTGGCGGCTGCGGAAGTTGTAATCAGCTTTGCCGCACGCTCAATGGCAGTCCTCGATTTCTCCGCATGCTCCAGCGCCAGCAGTAAAAGCCCCTCGATGACTACAAAGTCGGTAGCGTTCTGGCGAGCCTGATTTACCAGTCTTTCGGCGCCCTGCACGTGACGCCAAGCCTCTCGCAGCAATGACACCGCTTCAATATCCAAAGGCGACACGGATGGCTTGGTAGCGCTCATTAGTTTGGACGAGGAGCAGCATCCTACACATGAAACACCGTCTTGTCTACGGGCCGCTAGGAAAAAAATATGACTGCCCAACTGGACCAAACCAAGTAGAATCTCGGCAACGCCCAGCCAGCAGAGGATGATCTGTTGCCCAAACACCTGGAACTAAAGAACCTGCGAGGCGCTCGCAAAGCCAAGCTGCCTGAGTTCATAGCTCCACAACTCGCTACCCTGGTAAAAGCACCACCTACAGGCAACGAATGGCTTCATGAGCTGAAGTTCGACGGCTATCGCATGATTTGCCGTATCGATCGCGGCAAGGTCCGTTTCTGGAGCCGCAACGGCAAGGAATGGACCGCGAGATTTCCACTTGTCGCGAACGATGCCAGGCAGCTAAAAGTCGCGACTGCGATGCTTGACGGAGAAATTGTCGTCGTGGATGCGGAGGGCCGCTCGAGCTTTCAAAAGTTGCAGCAGGCTATGGCCCAGAATACTAAGGCGCGATTCGTCTACCAGGTTTTCGATCTGCTTCACCTCGATGGATTTGATCTCACGAAGGTTCCGCTCGAGGATAGAAAAGCGTTGCTGAAGGATTTATGCGAAGGCAAGCGCGATCGGATTCGCTACAGCGAGCATGTAGAAGGAAATGGAGTCATGTTCTTCAAACATGCCTGCGAGTATGGCATTGAAGGCATCGTCTCGAAGTTAGCGCAGTCAACTTACGATTCAACTCGCAATCGCAACTGGTTGAAAGTGAAATGCAATCTTCAGCAGGAGTTCGTAATCGTCGGTTACGTGGTTTCGACGAAAAACATGCCGGGCTTTGGATCGCTGATTCTGGGGGTCTATGAAAAAGGAAAACTGGTTTACGCGGGTCGAGTAGGTACTGGATTTACTGTGAAGCAGCGGCTTGAGCTGTACAAACAACTTGAAAAGATAGCCCGCGAGTCAACAGCTCTAGCCAGTGTGCCGAAGGATCCGGCGTTGAAACAAGCTCATTGGACTGAACCGAAGTTGATTGCTCAGGTCAACTTCACAGAATGGACAGACGACGGATCGATCAGGCATCCATCTTTTCAGGGCTTGCGCGAAGACAAGAACCCGAAAGAAGTAGTTCGCGAATCAGTGAAATAAAAGCCGAGCGCGATTTATGTGGCACGCTGTTCTGAAGGAGCGGGATTTGTCCGAACGGTTACATCCTTCGGACCAAAGAGATGCTGTCTGACTTCCGGTGGAAAGCGGCTGGAAAGGACTACATCCCAAAAAGCGCTGGTGATTCCGTAACCGTGATGCATCCCTTTGTTAGTGTGATGATAGAGATGATACTTCTTGATGTGGCGGAAGTAGCGGTTGTTGAAGTGGTAGTAGTGCATGCAGTGGTGGGCCCACTCTTCCAACACATAGCATTGCACCACGCCGCCGAGCAGAAGTGGAGCTGAATAGAAAGGAAAAAACAGCAGACTTACTGCAAGGCTAACAAGAAAGACCGGCATGAGATCTTTCAATTTTCCATTGATCATCATGCCATCGAAGGGCTTCTCGTGGTGCCCAAAGTGCGTCGGGTCGAGGTATTTGTTCGAAAGATAGGTAAAGTATTTCTTGTACTTCCGCTTCGAAATTTTCCAGTGCCGGTGAAATACATAACGGTGCGAGGAGTACTCAACCATCGTCCAAACAGGCAGCCCGAGAGCGAAGAAGACCAGGGCCCAGTAAGGATGCGCAGATCTCAGTCCGAGTATCAGCAGGACCATCGCAGCTGTGGTGTAGAAGATCGTCACCGGAACCAGCGTGCGACGAGAAATGGCAGCCTGCTCTCGTTTGTAAACACTGTGGGGAAGAATGGCACGACGCGACATTAAGTCGTTCTCACTTTGCTGATGATATTTGCCTTCAGAGGCTGCGACATCCTACCACAATGTCTTTTTATCGGCGAATCGCTTTTTGCAACAGATTCCCCAGCGTCCTTACTGAGGTTCTGAGACTTGGACCGCCCGGCCCTGGTCTTCTCTACGATGCCTGAGATGCCGGCGCACCCACCAAATAACCGCTAAAACCGCGATGATGCCAATAACGAAATCAAAACGATGGAACAAGGTCTTCAGCCTTTCATCTTTGTTCCATTGCTCGCCCAGCTTCTGGCCCACGTAAGCCAGGCCAATGCACCATGGCAGCGAACCGGCAAAAGTATAAATCACGAAACGAGTAAGCTTCATTCGCGCGACGCCCGCTGGAAAAGCAATAAACGTTCGCACGGCTGGGAGTAATCTGCTGGTGAAAACAATTGCTTCGCCGTAACGATTGAACCAGCGATCGGCCATCTCGAGGTCCTGCCGAGACACGAGTACGAAACGGCCATACTTCTCAATGAGCGGACGCCCGCCGTACATTCCGACAAAGTACGCTACCAGCGAACCTAACACACAACCGACGGCTCCGGCGACGCCCACCCACCAAAGGTTCATCTCGCCACGCGATACCAGATACCCGGAAAACGGCATGATGATTTCGGACGGTAAAGGAATACAGGCCGACTCAATAGCCATCAACAAAACGATACCGCCATAGCCCATTGCAGAGATGACGGCGACGATAAAACCTGACAGGGTTTCGATAATTTTTGCAATCATTCAAATTTTGATCTTTGTGTTTTGATCTTTGTACTTTGATTTTCGTTCTTTGCGGCTAAAACTTGATACCCGCAAAAGATCAAAGCACAAAGATCAAAGATCTAATTCATTCATTCCAGCCGTGCTGTCCTATCAAAGGGACGAAGGCACATGGGCCATGGTCTTCTTCGCGGCGGCCGGTAGGTGTTTTGACGACACGCACCAGCTGTTGCGATTCGCGAGCTGGGCCCACCGGTACTACCAGCCTGCCGCCAGCCTTTAATTGGGCCACCAAGGGTTCTGGAATATTTGGTCCGCCTGCCGCCACCAGGATGCCATCATAAGGTGCGTTTGACAGCCAACCGAGCGTGCCGTCAAAGCATTTGACCGTGGCGTTATAGATACCTAATTGACGAATACGCGATTGCGCCTCGCGAGCTAAGTCTCCAATGCGTTCGATAGCGTAGACCTGTGCAGCCATCTGTGATAGCACCGCCGTCTGATATCCGGAACCGGCGCCTATCTCCAGTACGCGACTGTTCTCGTCCAACTCAAGCAACTCAGTCATTCGCGCCACGATGAATGGCTGCGAGATCGTCTGGTTAGCGCTGATTGGGAGAGCGTGGTCGCCGTAAGCACGGCCGCGCAGAGCTTCGGGCACAAAGAAATGACGCGGCACCCTGCGCATCGCTGTCAAGACGCGCTCGTCTGAAATTCGGTAGTAGTCCCGCAGGCGCTCCACCATTCGCTGCCGAGGAATTGCGTACTCCTGACTGAACTCCTTCAACTTTGAATTGATTGGTGGCACCGTTGCTTACGAACTCAGCTCTTTTGCAGAACCTCTGGTGCGGTGATGTAATTCCAGGAATCAATCGTTGCCAGCGCCTGATGATCGGTCATATCACTTCGCAACGGAGTTACAGAGACAAAGCCCCGTTCGATGGCATTGTAGTCAGTGCCACCGGCAGCGTTCGAATTGAAATACTCTTCACCAATCCAGAAATAAGGCTTGCCGCGAGGATCGATATGTTCAGAGATGACTGGTCGCGCATTTTTAATACCCTGCCTGGTAACCATCGCGCCCTTGATCTCTCCTACAGGAATGTTGATATTAAGCAGCGTTCCCTCAGGTAATCGTTCGGCAAGGACTTTGCGCACGGCGAGCACGGCGAATTTCGCAGCCTCAGTAAAGTCAAAGTTCTCGCGCGCAACGAGGCTGAATGCCAGACCAGGGACTCCCAGAATCGTTGCTTCGAGCGCGCCGGCTACCGTCCCTGAATAGGTTGCATCGTCACCCAGATTTCCACCGTGATTTATTCCGGAGGCACAAATGTCAGGCAGTTCTTCGGGAGGGATTATCTTGTTGAGCGCGAGGGTGACACAGTCAGTGGGCGTGCCATCGACGGTCCAGTGCCGCTCGTCAATCTGCCGGATGCGGAGAGGTCTTGCCAGCGTGAGACTATGGGAAGCGCCGCTCATCTCGGCAGCGGGCGCGACGACGTACACATCGCCGACTGTGCTCAGCGCCTCTTCCAGCTTGTGAAGGCCGTCGGAGTGAATGCCGTCATCATTAGTGAGCAGGATGCGTGTCATCACAAAACCATTTCACTCAAACTTCGACCGGCAGCCTGAAACAGGGGCCAGCCGGGGACGCTACTTTCACAAGCGTCCACTTCCCTTCCGCTGCACTTGTAGACGGCTAGTGAGAGTAGAACGTGGTTGAATCTCTAGTCACGGGCAGGACGAGGACTGCGAAGACGGCTCTTCTTCTTGTTGCGCTTGCGCGCTAAAGCAGACTTGAGCTTAGCCTTTTGCCCAGGGGGAATGAAGAACGCGTGCTTTTTCGCGTCCTTAATAATCTCTTCCGTCATCACCTTGCGCTTGAAGCGCCGGAGCGCGCTCTCAATTGACTCACCGGGATTAATAGTAACTATCGCCATTCTTTCCGCCTACTTCTCCTAAATAGAAATCGCTGCAGGTTAAACTTAAGCCTGTTTATTTAACACGCGCAAAAGCCTTACGGTCAAGTTGCCACAGCACTTTCTTAAGGCAAACTGTCAGTTTGCGGATAGCTTTGACTGCTATCGCCTCGAAACGCAAACTAACAGTTTGCGTTATAAAGAGCGGCAAAGTTGAACCCCGCGAATTGGAAGCCCTTTTCGCGGGGTTCCTCGATTACCTCCTGCCAGAAAGAGCCGTCTATACGCCGACCGGCTCAGCAACTTCGGCTGACTTCCTGCTTCCAAGCCCTTTTATCTGAACTGGCTTGTCGGCTTCTTTGGTATTCAGCTGCTTCTTCAAAACCATTTCCTGATAAAGCTTGCGCATCATCACGGCTTCTTCGTGGGCTGTCTTGGGTCCTTCCATCTCCGGCTTGTGGGGCCGCGTCAGGTCAACCTCATTCAGCACGAGATTGTGTGACTTGTCGCTAAGGTTCACTTCTCTGCCGCCGGCGAAGATTTCATGCCGGCCGTGCTCTTCATACCACTTAGCCACGGTGGCGTTCTGATGCATGTTCTCGATGATATTGCGCCAGCCAATTCCCGTGTTGTATGCGCAGAAGGAAATCTCGCCTTCCTGTGTTCCGTAGGGAATGATGCACATTTCCGTGCGCCGGAAATCGTAATTGAACAGGTCCTGGAACCACATTCCTGCTATGAACAGGAAGTTCCAGCGATCAGCTCGGCGTCTATCGATATCCACCTGAGTCCGATCGCCACTGACCTTCCCGTAGTCTTTCCCGGTCAGGCCAAACGACTTATCAAACTTCTTGAAGAGCTCGTAAAGCGAAAACTGCGATGGAGCATTGTACGGGTTATAGTTCTTCAAGAGCGCCAACCCCATCATGATGTTCGAGGCCCACTTGCCTCGAGCCGCGTCCGTGATCTTCCGCATGTCCTTAACCAGACCGGGAATGCTCAGGAACTCGGGCACTGGACGCATTTCCTTCGTTTCCTTGTCTACCATCACCGCAGTACCAACGCCGCAGTTCGGGTGACAACCGCAGGATACCTGACCCCAATCAGCTTCCGGTCCATGAACCAGATCAGCGAAGTCAGCAAACGCGCCCATCAACGAAAGCGGGAACCAGTCGCGCGTCGGTTCAGTGATACCGACCTGGTTCTTAACGTCGTGAGCAAGATGCGAGAGCGTGTAGCGCTGCTGCAATCGGCGCTGTTCGGTGATCGCTTCGTCACGACCGGTGAACGAAACCGGCTGGAACGAAAGAAATGCAATCTTCTTTGGATTATCGAGCGCGAAGCGGATGATTGAGCCAACCTGGTCATTATTGATGCCATTGACCAGCGTCGTCACCAGCACAATCTCAACACCAGCTTCATGGAGATTGTTGATTGCGCGCAGTTTTACGTCGAACAGGTTGCCAACCTGACGGTGGCTATTCGCATCGTTACCAATGCCGTCGAACTGGAAATAAACGTAACGCAACCCGGCTTCAGCGGCTTCACGGCAGAATTCCTTGCTCTTGGCGAACTCGATGCCGTTAGTCGCAGCCTGCACGCTGTTGTATCCAACTTTGCGCGAATACCTGATCGCTTCGATGAAATGTGGAGAGATCGTCGGCTCGCCGCCGGAGAACTGCACAGACATCTGGCGCCGGGGCTTGATCGAGATCGCGTTATCAAGAATCTCCTTAATCTCTTCCATGCTCAGCTCGTGCACGAAGCCAACCTGGTTCGCGTCCATGAAGCACGGGTCGCACATCATGTTGCAACGGTTCGTCAGGTCCACCGTAAGCACTGCACCGCGGCCGTACTTGATGGTGCTGCTGCCGTGATTGTGGAGCCTCTCGTCGCTGTGCGCCTGAATGTCGCGGCCGGGAAACATGTTCTCGATGTGCGTGAGAAACTTGGAATCGATGGCCATCACGTCTTCGAAGTGGCCATGTACAGGACAGTCCTTGACCATCCAGATCTGACCATCGCGTTCAATGATTTGCGCCTTAATCTCACCAACTTTCTCGTTGACGAGAACTGAGACATCCTGCTTCCCACTCAGAATGGACTCGCGTGCTTCGATTACGCAGTTCGGGCAGAGCGAGTCAGTGGTGCGCGGCCAGCCCAGGGTGGGCTTTGTCTTTTGCCAGGATTTCAGCAGGGGCTTGTCAGACCACTTGGGAGTGAATGAAGGATTTGGCTTGTACTTGTTTACTAGTTGTATTGCATCAAAAACGGCTCCAGCCACCTTCGTTAGGCCTCGCTCCGCATGTTTGATTGGTCGCATTCTTGTCCTCATAGAAATTGGATTTGTATTAAAGCCTTATTTGGTAGTCAGGTGTGCGGGTTCGCAGACCGATAACCACAGGTTTTCCAGGAAAGGGTTCAGCAATGACCATGCCGCGAGCTTAGTTTTGGGCTAAATCAAGAAATAGTGAGACTTAGTCTTGAGAATTGCCAATCGTTGCGCGCACCACGGTTCGAATAGCCTGTGTCACGTGAGCCCAAACTGATTCTGAAGTCCACGTGCGTGTCATTTTGTCCAAGGCACGTTTTTGCTGAGGAAACTCTTTCAGTGACTTAACGGAATTCAGCGAACGGCAGTAGCTGCAAATTCAATTTTGGTGGCAGTGAAGGAGTATCCCGACATGTCGGGATACTGACCTCATGCTCACGAGATCGGGTTTTGACGAAGTCTCTTGGTTGTGTGGGATTCTTAAACAGGTAGCCGGACTTCTATTTCTGCGCGTAGTAGCCGGCGCGCGAGGAGACGCGTTGGGAGGGATCGAGTGTTACAACTCGAACACGGCGGAAGCGGCCATCGTGGAGCTTGTTGACTGGCGAGTAATATAGCGCATATTGATGACGTAATTCGCTGGCCACCTCGGCGTACGTAGCCCCAAGGTCATTGAAAGACTTCGGCTCATAAAGGCGGCCGCCGGTAGCCGTCGTCAGCGCAGTTAATTTCTGCTCACCGGCATCAAGTGCCTCAAGACCCATTCTGAGATCATCGATTCGAAGCTTGTTGAACCGGATGGACGATTCATCTCCAGCAAGGATTTGCGTGAGCTGCGCACGCTTCTCCGCCCGCTCGATTTCAATATTGCTGATCACGTAAACAGCAAGCTGCGCTCCGAGGGCAGCCTTCAGTGCGGCATCGAAGGTCGTGCCGCGTCCGCTATCGATGCCATCCGTGAGGATGATGATTGCTCGCCGGGCACTGCTGCGTTGAAACTGTTCGTTGGCCGTAAGCACGACCGCGTCGTTGAAACGAGTGAACATTCCAGGCGCTACTCTTGTCAGCGACCTGCGAAACTGCACACGGCTCTTGGTCCAATCTTGCAGCAACTGAACTCGATCATCAAATTGGATCAGGCTTACCCGATCCTCGATATCCAGAGCACGCGCAAAACCATCTGCAGCCACGCGAAAGTCATCCAGGTTATTAGCCACCGATGATGAGGTGTCAACCATCAGCACGACGTCCACTGATACCTGACGCAAGCTCAAGTCGCTCAGTGGTTGTTCGACATCCTCTTCAAAGACGCGAAAGTCCTTGCGAGTTAGCCCTTCAACCAGCTTGCTGTTGCTGTCCCGGACAGTAACGGGCAACAACACTTCAGATGTGTCTACCTTGATGATGTCGTTCGGATCGACGTCCTGCGTTGGCGGCTGAGGTTGTGGTTGAGGCTGGCGCTGGATCAGTTTCGGTGGCGGCGGCGCCGGCGGCAGAGGTGAACGCTTTTGAGCCCGTAACGTGCCAAGGCACATCAAGAGCGTGAAGCAGACTATCAGCCCAGGAACAATGCGCTTCCAGGCCATCGCACTAGTTCTCCTGGGATTTTTCAGGTGTGTTGCTCTTCGGAGTTGGAGTCTCTCCCATCGCAGCGATCATGGCGGCGATCACCGGTTCCGTTACCCGGCGTTTGCGCAGATCGACGAGCTTACTGGGAGACAGATCAAAGTCTACAGGTGATTGTTCGATGCGTTTGATAATGGTGCCTTCAGAAAAGCCCGCTTCGACCAGTTGGATAACCGAATCGTTTGTGAGCGTCGGAGTTTTTTCGAGCTTTACGGGTGCTGATCCTTCTTCAACCGGCGGTCGAATGATGCGCACAGTAGCTGAACCAGTTGTTTGTGATTCACCAGTGTTAGCGCCGTTCATGCCGCGGCCTTTCATTCGGCTGCTCGATGACCCGCCTGAACCGAATATAGAAACTCCCTCATCCGGAGAGCTCGAACCCCTCGACTTGGCCTTGGGACCGTCTTCGAAAAATACGTCATCACCAAGCTCGTCTGCGCTCGATATGTCCATGCCGGCTTCGCCGAGCATTGCGAGAATGACGTGTTCACTGACGTTATTGCGTTTCAGTTCGATCAGCCGATCCGCGGTAAGTTCGAATTTGTTGGGTCGCGAGCGGATGATCGCGATGAGAGTCTTTTCTTTAAAGCCCGCGTGGACCAACTTGATCACGGCAGCGTTGGTCAGCGGTTCTGAATTTTGTTGTGCAATTACTGAGCTAAGGCTCGCGAAGACGCAGAAGGTGAGAAGCAGAAGGGCTCTGAACATATCGAAAATCCTCGTCGAAAAGATCTTAACGTTTCGCCGCTGCAGCCCGCCCCTTGTGATGGGCTTCCGGCTTCTTGGGACTGCCGTGATAACGATAGCTTATTTTTCTCACATAGTCTCGCGTTTCCCGGTAGGGTGGCACCCTGTGTCCGAACCTCATGACGGCCCCTTCCCCGGCGTTGTAGCTCGCCAGCACCAGGTCCACACGGCCATTGAACTGATTCATCAACTGCTTCAAATAGCGAGTGCCGCCGGCGATGTTCTCCGCCGGATTGAACGCGTTGCGAACCCCGAAGCGAGATGCTGTTCCAGGCATCAACTGCATCAAGCCACGCGCACCTTTGGGCGAAAGGGCGCGAGTACTGAAGTGCGATTCCTGCTCCATGACGCAGAAGATCAAATAAGGGTCTACACCGTGTTTTGCGCCATTTTGCTTAATAAGCGTATCAATCCTGGCGTTTCCAGTTGTCCACGGCCTTTCTTTCCTAGAGTTCGATTTGGCCACGGTTTCCAGGTTGATACGTTCAACCTTCTCGATACGGCTGCGCTCGATGAAAATATTCAGGGGGCCCCGTTGATACCAAACTCCAGCGGGAGACTCATTTACCGTGTCCACTTCCATCTTGGCTCCGCCAACCAGATGGATCCAGATTTCTTCGGTTTTCGTGGGGGTTTGAGGAACAGTCTTGTCGACTGGCTCCGGTTCTGGTTCTGGTTCTGAGTCAGGGTCTTCCTTTTTCGGCGAGAACTGATTGACTTTCTTGATTCGGTCTTGCGCCATCAGATAGGTAACACCGTTTTTCTGGTACCAGACGCCCTGCGCTGCCTGGTGGGCGCCCTTCACGCGCATTAGACTTCCGTCGTTTAGTTCAAGCAACAGCTCATC
>Ga0126384_10000475_pt1 | contig 21967 bp, 19 predicted proteins | sample PanSoiMetPlot_36_FD_92543 | JGI IMG/M metagenome (GOLD analysis project Ga0126384, IMG submission 92543) | Tropical forest soil microbial communities from Panama - MetaG Plot_36 | ecosystem: Environmental > Terrestrial > Soil > Tropical forest > Bulk soil | place: Panama | collected 2016-02-17 | reverse complement strand
GTTTTTGATCTCCAAGATCTGATTGGCTCTCAGTTTTCCTTGCCAGTGAAACTCGCGCCCCTGGTCTTGTGCCCAGCCGGCACTCACTAGTAAAAAGACCAAGATCATTGCGGCGGTAAAAGCCCGATTTTTCATTTGCTGTGCTCTTTCATTTGAGAGACGTGAAACACTTGTGTTTGTGAGCCGTTAATTGTGAACTGCGAGGCGTGCTGCTACTGGAGCGAACGCTCAGTTGCCAGTCCGAGTCTGGAACGCTCACGATTCTCTGTGCGAGAGCTCATGGCAGTCGATTTGTGCCAGAACAACCGATCGGCCTAATCTAGCTGTGAGCACAATTCTTCCTGGTCTAATTACGAGTGAACGGCCCTTGCCAGTTCCATAAAACTCCACAGTGCATAGGCGCCTAGCAATCCGCACGCGCAGGCTTGCGTCAGTAACCGATAACGCGATTCCAGTAAGTCCGCTGTCACGCCCGCTACAAACAGAAACAGGAAGGGAACTGAAATCAGCCTAAATCCAAGTCCGGGATAGTGGACTGTTGCAAGACCCAATACCAGGAAAAGTACGGCGACCAGCAACGGTGCAGTGTTGCCGAAGTAGCGCGCTCGACGCCAAGAAGCATAGGCAACGAGCGTAGCGGGAACAGCGATAATCAGCGCAGGACAAATCTGTCCCAGTTCACCGAGTAAATCCCTATAAATGCCCAAAATGCTAAAAGCCGAGACGTTGTACTCAAAGAAGCGACTATGCATCATCGCCTGCCAGAATGCCTGAGTCTGGAATCCATAGGCAGCAATTAGAAATAGGAGCCCTACACTGCACGCCGCAGCCCAAATGGTCATTCCGGCGATGCGTCGCTCAGGAACCAGGTAAATAAGAAATCCGAACACCAGTGGCACAAGGATGATCATCGAGAATTGCGAACCGACCGCTAATGCCAGTGCAACGCCAAGGAGAACGATTCTCCGCCAATTCCACAACACAACTTCGCGGGGAGCGTACAGCGTGTGCGCCACGGCAATGGCGGTGAAGATGGATCCAAACGCACCCCAAGCTGCGCCCGTTTCGGGTTTCACAAACCATGATGCGCTGCTGCGAATAAGGCCTGGAGCGAAACAGTACAGCAGCAATGCGACATAACCTCCCGCGTTTCCATACAGGCGGCGTGCCACGTACCATAGTGACGCGCCTAGCATGACCCCGAAAAACAGGAATGGCATATGTGCCAGCCATCCCCAGGAGCCGACTGAGTCGGCCCGCAGTTCACCCGGCCAGACAAGCAGCGGTGCCGCTGCAACAAGGTAGTAAAGGGCCGAGTGATGGGGATCGAAAAAATCGCTTGGACTTTCTCGATCGTCGCCCGCCGCTGCTAAATTCGGAGCGCTGGAGTGGGCTCGGGCAATCATGGTTTGGGACGCAAATGTCTGACCATGCCAGCGGCCTAGACCTGCCTCGAGCACAAACATCTCATCAGCGTCGATTTTGGTAGTCTGCAACTTACGGTGCACTAGCCACGTGCATTGCGCCAGGAAAATCAGCAGCAACAGCCCCGCTATCGCTTGTGGCGCTGCGAAACGCTCCCGCGTGAAAAACCTGCCCATGATGTGAATCGGGTGTTTTACCATGTCGAGTCGTAATCTCGGAGAAAACCTCGCCATGAATGATGTCTCTCCGGTTCCCTCCAACATTACTCCTGCAGGCACTCCCGCTCCTATTAGACAAGCCTCAGCGATACGCAACCTGTTCATTGGCCCGCATGGAATTCGGGCGGGATGGCGCCTCCTGATGTATCTCGCACTGGTGGTTCTCAGCGCGATGGCGCTGGTATTCGTCTTCCAGAGGCGACAAAGCGATCACCTATGGGACTTCTTCTTTGGCGAACTGTTCGGCGTTATAGCGGTTGTCATTCCAGCAGTTATCATGGCCCGAATCGAGAAGCGTCCATTTGGCGTTTACGGCCTTCCTGCACAGGGAGCTTTTGGAAAGCTATTCTGGAACGGAGCACTTTGGGGATTGGCGGCAATCACGCTCTTGCTAGGTATTCTTCGCAGCCTGCATGGCTTTTACTTCGGTCATCTCGCTCTTCATGGTACACGCATTTTGAAATTCGCGCTGTTCTGGGGCGCGGTGTTTCTCCTGGTTGGATTTTTTGAAGAATTCCTATTTCGCGGCTACACTCAGTTCACGCTGATAACCGGAATTGGTTTCTGGCCCGCGGCAGCACTACTCTCCATTGCCTTCGGCGCCCTGCATCTCAACAACAAGGGCGAATCAATTTTGGGTGGACTGGCTGCCGGACTCATCGGCTTCTTCTTCTGTCTGACGCTGCGACGCACCGGAAATCTGTGGTTTGCCGTCGGCTTCCACATGTCGTTCGATTGGGGAGAAACCTTTTTGTATTCCGTACCTAACAGCGGCACAGTTGAGCCGGGTCATCTTCTCAACTCGTCTTTTCAGGGACCGCATTGGCTAACGGGCGGAACGGTGGGCCCGGAAGGCAGTGTGCTCGTCTTCGCGCTGATCGCGGTGCTTTGGGTGACTTTCGATCGCTTGTACAGAGCAGTGAAGTATCCAGGGTGAACTCAGAGCTTTTGTTGGCGTCTGGTGTTGGCTCCGATCCAATTCGCCCAGTCGCGTTCAACCATCCTGCCTGCCGCCACTTTCATGATGGTCTGAACCGTCTCCACCTGTTCGGCACGAAACTCATCTCCATTCACCGCAAGAGACAGGCCGATTGCCAGCAGTCCCGCGCGCTTGTTTCCGTCGGTGAAGGGATGATTGCGGATGATTCCGAAAGCATAGCTTGCAGCCAAGTCGGCCAAATCAACGGACTTGCGATACGCGTACATGTTCTGCGGCCTAGCCAGAGCCGAATCGAGAGCAGCAGGGTCTCGCATTCCGGGCAAGCCGCCGTGCTCCGCCAAGCTTTCGGCATGAAGGAAGACAAGCACGCGAGGGTCAATCCATTTGGGACGCCTCACTGGGCCAACGCGCGGAAGCTTTCGCGATACTTCACCATAAACTCACGCCCGATTTTGAGCTGCTGCTCCACTTCGGGATCGTAAGGACACGACGGTACATAAAGGGACTTCCGTTGGATCCCTTGGTGGCCCTTTGTGTCCTTCGCGGTAATACCCGTTTACCAGGTGTAGTGCACCGTATACGTCACTACCTGCTCCCCATCAGGCACAATTGTCAGCGGAAACTCAATGGTGTGTGCATCTGCTTTACGATAGGTCGTCGAGTTCTCCGCCAGCTTCCAATTGTTGCATCGATACAGGTGCTCGACGACACGCACCTGCACGGACTCTTTCTTGTGATTGCGCACGCGGATTTCGTAGGTCTCATCCATCCAGTGCATGCGTGACTCCACATGGAAATTCGTCTGCTTGCGCTCGCCGCTAATATCGAACGCGTTTCCCGTGTAGACACGAATCGTCTCGTCTTTTGGAGTGTGATCGATCCTGTTCTCGCCCACAAACTCGAGATGGCCGTCGTTGTCGCGGCGGTAGAACCGCAGGCGACCCTTGGGAAGCGGAATGCCCAGGTGATTCGTCTCTGAATTCTTGAACTCCTGCATCACCCAGACTTTGGGATTGGATTGTGTACCATAGCTGGGATCCTGGATGAATCCATCGTAATAGTACGCGCCCATCTGCGCGCCGTCGTAGATGTAGAGTCGCTGCGCACGAATACCTTCGGCGCGCACGAACTCTACTTGCTTGGTTTGTTCGTCACGAAGGGTGGTTTCGCGCTGGAGAGTGTAAAGATGAAATTCGTCGAACGACTTCTCGCGCACGACCGGCGCCGCCTCGTCGGCCACCGCGGCTCTCATCGCCATCACTTCCACTCTTGAAAGCGCAGCCGGGGGCTGAACCTTGTTTACGTCGCCGGCTAAGAGCTTAATTCTTGCGTTCTCGAACGTTTTGCCACTGTGGTTCTGCATGGTGATCCAGCCCACGAGATCGACCAAGTTGCTACCGGTCTTCGGCTCGACCTTGTCGGCGATCACCAGGTTGTAATCCGATTGCCAAGTCATGCCGCCGCTCACATAAGAGATTTCTGCGTCGAACGTCCCCGGCTTGTCAGTCTGAAGAAGCCAGCTCAAAGTCGGCTTCAAAATGGAATCGCTGTCCAGCGCTGGAAACAGCGGCTGTCCGGGCAGTCCGAAGCGCAGTATGCCGTCAATCTCGATGATCGGCTGCCCCAGGCCTGGCTGAGGATAGTTGCCAGCATACGCCGAGCTGGGAATGTAGCCGCTGCGAACAATTTTGCCCTTAACGGTTTCGATCTTCGCGCCATCGTTCCTGACAATGAAATCGATAGTTTTGCCTTCGTAACGCGACAGCAGCAGCTCTTGCGAGATGGGATCGTTTCGATAATTCTGCTCGAGAATCCGCAGCGCGCGACCGGAAGGATCGCGCAGGATCACCGAATCTGGTTCAAGGTGCGAGGTCACACCGGTGAACTCAACCGGGTTGGTGCCCGCCTTCAAATCGAGCGGCATATGTTCCCGCACCACGACGAAGTTTCCGTTGTAAATGGTAAGCGCGGGCTGATGGTCTTGGCCCACGGCGGCTACAGCCGAACCGAGGATGAAAATCAAAACAGTGCTGACGATAGGTTTCATGGGTCCCCTTTCGGTGAAGAGGGCGCGCTTTACGCCCCACTCGGAACCGTCAGGGGAGTTTCCGGTTCTATGGATAGAACGTGAGTAGAAGGAAATCTTGCACGTGAAGTGGGAGGGCGTAGCTTCAGCCGTGCCGAAAGGCGCTTATTTTTCTCTGTCATTCCGAATGGGTGTTAGTTAGCCCGTGAGGAATCTGCTCTTCCCTTAGTGAGCGGAGCTTCTTGGGTACCACCGCACACGTGGGGACGTGGGCCTTCGCCTGCCCGGTGGAGCGAAGCTCCGCACATTGCAAGGCGAACAGCCGAGCTGCGCTCGGCCCGGGCACTCGCCCCTGCGTGATTCTTGTTCGATGCGCCGGCTATTTTCGCGTTTGCTTCAACTTCGCATAGTCCGGCATGTGCACCCGCAGGCCATCCTGCATCGTGTTTTTCGAATAGCCAGCCACGAGCTGTTCTTTATAGTGATCAAGAAAGAAATCGAATGGATCTTTGGGACCATCGTCGATCAGCACCATGTCGGAATCATCCATAGTGAGCTTGCCGAAGCGCAGCTGTCCGCCGCGAAATGCCATATAGTTTCCGCCGCTCTTGTAAAAGGGCTGAGACTTTGCTTCCGAACCAAAGATCATCATCAGCTGGTTGCCTTGTATCTTGATATCGCTCAACTTCCCTCTGATCTGCGGAGGCGGGAACAGCTGTTCGGGGTCGAGAATCAAATCGTCTCCCTCAACTCGCACTCCGCGAACCTTCTCGGCGTTGATGAGTTTCTCTATCTTTACTCCCAGCAGGTCCATCAGCCCCTTAACCGGCAGATGAGCAGCCTTGATTTTTTGTGCTTGGACGCGCACTTTTCCATCAGAAGTAGGGCTCAGCGAGCCCTCAGTTTCGAACGACACGTCTCCTTTGGAATAAAGTTTCCCCTTGATTTTTAAGAGCTGGCCCTGTGTCGTGATCGACAAATCTTTGAGCGGCGTTTCTTTCCCTATCAAGACGTGTTGATTGAGCACCTTCGCCAGCTGATCCGTGGTAATCGAAATCTTTGCCCACTGAATACTGATCTGGAACGAAGGAGGGCGGTCGAAGACCGCCAGAGCGTAGCCGGACGTGGGCAACAGTTCGCCGTGGAGATCAAAAATACGCACCGCCACGTCACCCGTGAAGCGGTAGAGGATGTTATGCATCTGGCATTCAACGGGTGGAGAGCTCTTTCGTTGTGCAGTCAGACCGATGCTGACCAGGAAAACTTGCAGACCTGTCAGAATTGCCATAAAGGCCGCGTTTTTCACGCCAGCACTAGATGCCGGAAGAAACGCAAGCGATGGCTCTTAATGCAATACGCCAAAGTAAAAAGGCAGATGCGTCATGTGTGTTCCCGGCTTCCGAGCTTACGCTGCCTGCTGTTTCGGATAAGCAAAGAACACCCGCGCCACCCAACGCAGAAGTCTCCAATTGCCGGCTGCTCCGAGGACGATTGCCGCGATCCACAGCAGCATAACCGGGATCTCAAGAATCACGGCCATCATTGTCGTCGCATAGTTCGTCAGGCCATCCAGCGCATCTCGGGACGCCACTTGCAGCTCGTACAGGGGGCGCCAGTGTGCCACGGCTGGCACCACTGGCTCGGCCCCGCAGCGCAAGGGTTAGGGCCACGGTTTCAACCTGCTTCGATAAGGTCGCAAACTCCGCCTGCTGCTGCTCAATCTCGCCGCGCACTTCGCTGAGTTTCCGGCTGACCTCCAGCATGTCCTGCACCTTGGCCGCGCTCTTCATGATCGCGAGATACTGCGCTTCGCTTTGGCTTCTTCCAGTCGAGCAGAGGGCACGCGGATTGTCATGTTTCCGGTCGGTGCGCCTTGGTTGGCGTTGATCTGCAGGCTTTCGACGTAGCCGCCCAGCCCTTCGGCCATGATTCGGACCTTTTCGGCAGCCTCAGCGGGGCTTTTCACGATGGCCTGCAGCGATCCAGTGCGCACAATTTTGCGATCAAGACCGGCGGATATCGTTTGCAATGTCCCGCCAGCCGCCAGCGCTATTCGAGCTGTCGCAAGGTGAAGCGGGACTTGCTCTTTCGTTACGAAGGTTGATGGGGCTTTGTCCTGGTTCGGAATTGACCAGGGCACCATCTTTGACCGGTGCAAGTTGAGAATGGCAATGGACGCGAGAATCAAGAATCCAAGCTCGCAGAATAGTAATAACAGCAAAGTATTCTTCGGAGGGACTTCCGGAATACCAACGGCTGTCGACATAACGTTCTCCTCAAGCGAGCGAACGTGCTTCATCCGGGAACTTGCAATCTTTTTTATGGGACTCGTTTGCCGAACGATTTCGACTGGAAATTTAGATAGGTAGGCGGTCGCCCGCTGTCCCTCTCACATCACCGTGCGTACGGGTCCGTACACGGCGATTCGGCGAGTTGAGCTGCTCGGCACACACAAAAAGGGTGGCCGTTTAGCCGCCTCAATCCGCATTAATCCGCGGCGGTTCTTTAAATGTCCAGGTTCTTAACATCCAGCGCATTGTCTTCAATGAACTTGCGCCGCGCCTCGACGTTCTCGCCCATCAGCGTGGTAAAGATGTTTTCGGTCTCCGCGATGTCCTCCAGCTTCACCGATAACAGCGTCCGCCGCTCCGGATCCATGGTGGTTTCCCACAGCTGTTCCGCCGTCATCTCGCCGAGACCTTTGTAGCGCTGCACGCTGAAGTCTTTTTTGCCTTCGCCGAGTACGTAGTCGAACAGATCGCGGGCGTTATTCTTCTCCACGACTTCGGCTTCTTTCGCCTTCATCTTGGGCGCGACTTTCGTCGTTTTCCGAGCAGTCTTTTCCAAGTCCTCACGCTCGGCATCGCTGAGCTCTTCTTCGCCGTTGCCGCCCGCAGGAGTACTCTTCCCCGCGACCTCGATCACGAACGGCGGCTCCATGTAGGGCTCGATCTGCTTAAACTTGGAGATCATCTGCCTGTACTCGGGGGTCGACGCCAGTTCCCAGTTCACCCGATGCTGCGCCCCTTGGGGGTTGACGAAAGCAGCCTCCCAGAGGTTGTGCTCCTCGTCGAAGCGGGTTTCCACACTATTCAAGCTCAATTCCTTCTGCAGCTTTTTGAGCTCTCTCTCCAGCTTCTCAATCTTCTTGGGCGGAGTCTTCTTGTCACCTTCGAAATCAGCGCGTTTCGATAGATCGATCTTCGGCAACAATTCTGTAATGTTCTCGCTTCGAACGCGCTTGTCGACCTTGTCGAAGAACCCGAGGTACTCGTTCAGGACAGTAATAAACTTCGACAAGTTCGCGCCTTCGAGCTTGGCCGCGCCCTCGCCGTAGCGCACCACCAGGCCATCGGCCGCGCGCTTCACCATGACTTTGACAAACTCGCGGTCGTCCTTGATGTACTGGTGCGACTTGCCCTTCTTAATGCCATACAACGGCGGTTGCGCGATGAACACGTTTCCGCGCTTGATGAGTTCCTGCATGTGCCGGAAGAAGAACGTGAGCAGCAGTGTGCGGATGTGGCTGCCGTCGACATCGGCGTCGGTCATCAGGATGATCTTGCCGTAGCGCAGCTTGGAGGGATCAAAATCCTCTTTCGAAATCCCAGTTCCCAAGGCGGTGATCATGGCGCGAATTTCTTCGTGGCCGAGCATCTTGTCGTAGCGCGCCTTCTCGACATTGAGGATCTTGCCTTTCAGCGGAAGAATCGCCTGGAAACGCCGATCGCGTCCCTGCTTGGCAGTTCCGCCTGCCGACTCGCCCTCGACCAGGAACAATTCGCAGCGTTCCGGCTGACGTTCGGAGCAATCCGCCAGCTTACCCGGCAATCCTCCACCATCCAGCGCGCCCTTGCGCCGAGTCAGATCGCGGGCTTTGCGGGCCGCCTCGCGGGCACGTGCAGCATCGATAGCTTTATTGATGATCTTGCGCGCAACGGTCTGATTCTGTTCAAAGTAGGCGCCCAGCTTCTCGTTGACGAACGCTTGTACGATTCCGGCAATATCTGAATTCAGCTTGCCCTTGGTCTGACCTTCGAATTGCGGCTGCGGCAGTTTCACACTGATGACCGCGACCAAGCCTTCACGAACGTCGTCGCCAGTCAGGTTCTCTTTTACATCTTTGAAGAGGCCGAGTTGCTGTCCCGCGTAGTTGATGGTGCGGGTTAGCGAAGTACGGAAACCGGACAGGTGCGTTCCCCCGTCAACCGTGTTGATATTGTTGGCGAAGCTGAAGACCGTCTCGGAATATGCGTCGTTGTACTGCATTCCGATCTCCATCACAACGCCGTCTTTCTCAGCTTCCATGTAGATCGGCTTGTCATGCAGCACGGCCTTGCCGCGGTTCAGGTGCTTAATAAACTCAGCGATGCCGCCGTTGTACTTGAATTCAGCGACCTTTGCCTCGCCCGTTTTGGGATCCGTCGTGCGCTCGTCGCGCAAGGTGATCAGCAGACCCTTGTTGAGGAACGCCAGCTCACGCAGGCGCTGCGCCAGCGTGTCGTAGTTGTATTCGGTCGTAGTAAAGATTGTTTTATCCGGTACAAAGTGGACCTTGGTTCCGGTCTTCACTTTCGCGGCCCCGGTCTTCTTCAGCTTGCTGGTGGGCTCGCCCTTGGAATAGGTCTGCTCCCAAGTAAATCCATCGCGCCAGATTTCCAAGTCCAACTCTTCACTAAGTGCGTTCACACAGGACACGCCCACACCGTGCAGACCGCCCGAAACCTTGTATGTCGAGGAATCGAACTTTCCGCCGGCGTGCAGCTTGGTCATGACGACCTGCGCGGCAGGAACTTTCTCTCCATCAATGTCCATGGCATCGACGGGGATGCCGCGGCCGTTGTCGACCACAGTGATGGAGTTGTCGAGGTGGATCGTTACGTCGATCTTGTCCGCGTGACCGGCGAGGGCTTCATCAACCGAGTTGTCGACTACTTCGTAGACGAGATGGTGTAGTCCCATCTCGCCCGTCGAGCCGATGTACATGGCAGGACGTTTACGTACGGCTTCCATCCCGCCCAGGACTTTGATCGAGTCGGCGGTGTAATCCCCGTTGCCGTTGATGGCAGCTTTACCATTTTTCGTTTTTGTGTCGGCAATAGCCGTTGCGTTCAGCGTCTCTTTAGTGCCCATTCAACTCCGTGGAGAAAGGCGGCAAGCGTTCGATTGGGAGTGCTTTTCGCGCCCGCTTGGGAGACCTCAAATGATTGAAACAATTAGGACTTAGAGGTATCCAGAGCTACATCTATTCTACCATGAAAAGCCTCCCTCAGGGAGGCGGAACCGGGAGGGTAAATGGCTGGTAATACGAGATTTACAGGCCGGAGGGGGCCGTCAGTTCAGACCGGGTCCCGAATCGGCGCGGTCTACAATCGCCTGCTCGAAATCGATGTCTCCGGCAAAGGTATGCGCATGGATGCGGTACTTACCTCCACCATCGTAGTCGAGCTTGCTTCCGATCCAGCCGTGCGGTTTTCCGAATGGAGCATTCACGTCGCCTGCATGGGTTGAGGCATCGACAAGGCCGAGATCCATGTGCGCCGGCAACTTGATTCGTATGTCTCCGGCGTGCGTCTCGATGTTGAGACTACCCTCAACCGGATCAATGGAAAGGTCGCCTGCAGAAACGCGCACGTGCAGGTTGGATCGCGAAGGGACTCGGAGCTCGACATCCACACTACCGCGCCGCGGTGCGCTCAGTTTTAGAGAGGCATCGTGTGGCGTCACCAGGAAACGCGCCTCTACTTTGCGGCTGAAATTCGCATGATTCGAGTGCGTTGTGTAAGTAATCGAGAGACGTGGATCGTCGCTCGATATTACACGCAAGTCGCCGAAGCGAAGCTTCACCTCCAGCTTTGCGCCATCAGCAATGTTCCAGGATTCCGTCTTGGTTTCTGAGTACTTGTCGCTTGCAAAACACAAAGGAACCAGGAGGAGAGGAACTAAAGCCCATCTTCGCAGCATCGGACACCCCCACAGATCAGGGTACGAACCGGGGCCAGAGAAGTTCGAATATTGTACTCCGCAGGAATCCTTTTTTCCCTTACTTCGGAACTGCCGGCCTTTTGCTCGCAGGCCCCAACTTCAGGTCCATAATCAGTGACTCCAGTTCGTCCTCGCTGCCGGCAATGAACGTAAACGAAATCACATAGCCCTGTTCCAGCGTCACCAGAGAACCTTGATACATCGTCAAGTCATCTCCGAGCTTCTTGCTGTAATCTCCCCGCGCCAACTTCTTCGTGCCAACAGGAAACTCGTAAGGCGGGTTCAACACCTTGAAGCCCTTGCTGCTGGTCGCCTCATCGACCACATCGAAGTAGTCGACTGCCTGATCCAGGCCGGGGTACTCCGACACGCTTTCCGCGGTGATCACGACTGCGGAATTCACGCTGTCGCCCGTGGCTTCCGGGGGGCGCTCAAAGGCCGCAAGCAGGACAAAGGCTTTGCCGGGCTGCGAAGCAGAAGCATCATGCATCGTGTCTGTCCGCTGCACCCAGCCAAAGGGAATTTTGTACGAAATTCCAAACGCCGCGTTGCGATAGACACCGTCGCGAACCGACCCGAGATCGGGAGACCTAGCTTCGGGACTTGAGTTTGGCAGTTTGCTTGAAGAGTGCGACTGGCGGGAAGACGACGAACCTCCGGTGGGCTTTTCCGCCGTCTGCCCGAAGGCGCAGACGTGGGTTGTCAAGGCGATCGAAACAAAAAGCGCAAAGCCGCTAGTCCGACGTGAACCCATCCTTTCGAGTTTACAGCGTGTGCATGCCTGACTAGGGCGCCCGTTGGCGCACGGCGCCTGGCCCGTTGGAGTCGGGCGCAGCCGGCGCCTGCGCAGAATGCCTTCGCCGACAACCAGGTCCTAGGAGATGCCTATGCTGCCTGGCTCAACGCTACCGGCTGTCCGCAGTGCGAACACCGTCGAGCATCTATGGGAATCTCGCTCAGGCACTCCGGGCATTTCTTCGTGGTTGGATCCGCCGGTGCAGGCGCCTTACGCATACGTGAGACTAGGGCGTTGATGGGAGTCACTACGAAAAAGTAAACGGCTGCGGCGACGAGTAGGAAAGAAACTAAAGCGTTGATGAAATCGCCCACCGCAAAGACGCTCTTGTTGATGGTGAAGCTGATGGCGGAAAAATCCGGCTTGCCGACCAGAGCTGCAATGAATGGTGTCAGCAGATCCTTGGTGAACGCGCTTACCACTGAGGCAAACGCCGCGCCAATCACCACTCCTACGGCCATATCCACAACGTTTCCACGCAGGATAAATTGCTTGAAGCCACTCAGCATAAGCGCCTCCTTGGCACCAGAGTGGCGGCCAATTTACCCCCTGGCGAAGCGGGGGTCAAGGAGATGGCCCACCGTCAGACCGTAAGCCCTGTAAGGAACTTAGGATTTGGCAGTTTTGTTCCTGCAGATTCTCTCAATGAACTCATCCGGCAGGACTAGTTCCGTCGTAGAGACGCTACCCTCTTCGGCAGGAACGGAACGGGGTTCTTCATCAAGGTTATCGGTAACCTTTGAAATAAAATTGCGACTTGCCCTCTGGAACTGTGCTTTAGCCCGTCCGATCTGGCCAATCATGCTCTGCATCCGCTTAGGGCCTAGCACAACGAACCCGGCCCCCAGCATCAACAGCACTTCGCTTCCAAACGCCATGAGGGGTCTCTCAGCCTTTCTCAGAACTTGCGTTGGGCTTTTCTGGCTCGGCTTCCTGTTTGATCGCCGACTTGAAGCCGCGAATGCCGTCACCCAGGCCTTTGCCGAGCTCGGGCAGCTTCTTCGGACCAAACACCAGTAGGGCGATGCCAAAGATCACCAGCAGATGCATCGGTTGAAAGAGACCTTCAAACATAATTCGTCCTTTCCGACGGCTCCTGAGATCTGAACAGGAGACCTGCAGCGAGTCGAGCCGCGCACAAAACCCGGGAGCAGGCGCCGCTTCACTGCAGTTTTTCAGTGCGGCGCCCGCCAATGCGCGATGGCTGGCAAACAAGGTGTTCAGCTGGTAATCAGCCGCCACCGCGAACTCGTTGTCTTGCTTCAGAGTGCTCTGGAATTCCGGGGAGCTTCTGAATGACGAACGCAATCTGCATTCGTCTCAACTGCAAGCAGCATACGGGACACGTAGTGCAAGGATGTCACGAAGGAGTCAGGAAGTTGTAAAAGTCTGTGCAGGGGACAATGGTTGGAGGAGCGAAACAAAAGAAAGCGCGATTAGTTGTGAAGCTTGGATGGAATTTTCTCAGCTGCCTCGGACAACCGAGACTTTGAATCGTGGAACTCGTCCCAAACCACCTCTTCTAGGCGATTTCCGTGGTCCAAGGCAACATCTCCTCTGGCCGAATCGAATCGGCCAAAATTGGGTAACTTCATGGCTACGCCATTCGGATTCCTGTACGTAACGGAATCAGAGGCGCTTGTAGACCACACACTGATGAGAGCTCAAGCTGACTTTCAGGGATCGCCTCAGATCCTCATCGGCATCACGATATACCGGTACTTGTAGTCATCGCCTTCGGCGGGGCGCAATTGGCCGGCGGACTGGGCATCCTTGAACTCCATGCGGACTTCACCCGTACCAACTGCCTTTAGAAAATCCAGCAGGTAGGCGGCGTTGAAGCCAATGGTTACGGCGTCGCCGTTGTAGTTCGTCTCAATTGAATCTTCCGACTCGCCCGTCTCGGTCGAGGATGCCGAAATTTTAAGTTCGCCTTTTTCCATCTTCATGCGGACGGCGCGCGAGCGCTCATCGGCGAACTGGGCCACGCGTTGGATGGCGCCGGTCAGATCTTCGCAATTTACCGTGACACTCTTGTTGTTGTCCTTGGGGAGCACAGCTTCGTAATTGGGGAATTGCCCCGTCAACTGTCGCGAGGTCAGTAGCCGCGGTCCGATCCGGAAGAATAGCGTCGATTCATCTTTAGCGAACTCGATGGTCTCGACATCCGTCGAATCGAGCAGGCTTTTGATCTCGTCCATGGCCTTCTTAGGGACTAACGTCTTCATCTCGCCGGAGATGCCATCGAACTTCTCACCCCCGCGTTCGATGTGCGCCAGGCGGTGCCCATCGGTTGCAACCATGGTGATCGACTCCGGCTTCAGCACCATCAGAGCGCCGTTCAGCGTGTAGCGGGATTCTTCGTTGGCAATGGCGAAGGTTGTCTGGGCGATCATCTGGCGCAGCACACCCGGTGCAATCTTCACCGCTCCTGCTGTCGGAAACCCCGGCAGGCTTGGGAAATTCGCTCGCGCCATCCCCACCATTTTCGTGTTCGACCGGCCGCAACGAATACTCACCCAATGATTCTCTAGCAACTTAATCGTGATATCTGCGTCAGGAAGCAGCTTTACGTAATCATGAAGCTTGCGTGCGGGGATGGTGCACGAGCCCTCTTTTTTGACCTTGGCATTACAGGCTGTGCGCAAACTTAAGTCGAGATCAGTCGCCGTGAGCGAGAGCCGATCCCCCGCGGCTTCGAACAAGTAGTTCGAGAGAATCGGAATGGTGGTCTTGCGCTCGACCACGCCCTGGGTCGCGGTGAGTTCGCGCAATAATTCGAATTTGCTGACCGTGATCTCCATGGTTGTAGTTCCCGTCGGAGTCGCCACAGCTTCGACCGGCATAACCGTTCCCCCTCTGCTCGAGCGCTACTTCGATTACTTCCTTATATCAAAAGAAAAACCTATAAAACCAGCAGTAACAGCAGGGGTAAGGGAAAAGTGGAAATCGTTCCCAAATTGTTAGTAGCCCTGAGTTTCTGCCCGTCAAAGTTTTCTAAAACCAGGACCGATGGTGCGGCAGGGAACCCTAAATCTTGGTGGGGTTCCCGAGTTGTCACTTGCTTCTCCACACCTTCCACAGGTGCTCCACAGTGAGGGGAGAGGAAGAATGGGCGCAGGCGTGGAAAAGTGAGTAGAAGCCGCGTTTCATCCGCCTAATTGCTCGGTCAGTTTATTGATCAGCCTGTTCAAATCCTTGTCGGTCTTGCGCGACTCGTCAATCTTCTCGACCGAGTGCAGAACCGTGGTGTGGTGCTTGCCGCCAAACTGGCGTCCGATTTCCGGAAGCGAAGCTTCTGTCAGGTGTTTGGCCAGATACATCGCGATCTGCCGGGGGTAGACGATGGCGCGCGAATTGTTCTTTGCCTTGATCTCGACGAGACGAAGTCCAAACTGTTCCGCCACCGCCTTTTGAATGGCCTCAATGGTAACTTTGCGGGCCTGCGAGTCGATAAAGTTCTTCAGCACCTGCTGCGCGTAAGGAAGGGAGATCTGCGTTCCGATCAACGAGGAGTGGGCCACCAATCGAATCAATGCCCCCTCCAACTCGCGGACGTTAGAGCGGATATTCGACGCAATGTACAGAGCCACGTCCGTGGGGATTGTGACTTTTTCCTGCTCGGCTTTCTTTTGCAGAATCGCGACCTTCGTTTCCAGATCTGGTGGCTGAATATCGGCGATGAGTCCCCACTCGAACCGACTGCGCAGCCGGTCCTCAATTTCCGCCAGCTCCTTAGGCGGCCGATCACTGGCGATCACGATCTGCTTCATCGACTCGTGCAGCGCATTGAAGGTATGGAAAAACTCTTCCTGTGTGCGCTCTTTCTGCGCGAGAAACTGGATGTCGTCGACCAACAGCACATCGACGTTTCGAAATTTGTCGCGGAAGCTAGTCATCTTGTCGTAGCGCAGCGAGTTGATCATCTCGTTGGTGAACTTCTCGCTCGAGACGTAGCAGATGGAAGCTTGGCCGATGCGCCGTTTAATCTCGTGGCCAATGGCCTGCATCAGGTGGGTCTTGCCCATCCCGACACCGCCATACAAGAAAAGCGGGTTGTAAGCTTTGGACGGGCGTTCCGCTACGGCCTGACAGGCGGCATGGGCAAATTGGTTGCCGTTCCCGATGACAAACGCGTCGAACGTGTAGCGAGGATTCAGTTGTGCGGCGCCATCCCAATCGAAGCGCGCCTGGCTGGCCAGACCTGGTGTGGAAACAGGCATTGGGGCTGGGGTTCGAGCCGTAAGGCCTCCATCATGGCGAAGCGGCGTGGCTGCCGGGTCGTCTTCGGGAGTTACAAACTTTACGTCCTCGTATTCCAGTCCAAGATTGTCGATTGCTTCCTGAATGAGATCGGCGTACTTATCTCCAACGTGCTGAAACTCTGCCGTAGGCACGCGAACGAACAGAATGGATCCATTGGCGTGACTGTATCGCGTAGGCTTAAGCCAAGTGTCATAGGAGTGGCGATTGATTTTCTTTTCAAGAGCATCGAGGATGCGGATCCAGGGATTGGGAGTGAAAGTAGTTGTGCTCGCAGAAGACATAAAAACCATCATGGCGCAGCTCGTAGCAACGCGCCCTTTCAAAATTGCGGTATAAAAACTACGTTTTCAGAGCAGCCTCTAACCCAGAGAAGCTTTCGAGTGGATTTATCGCGAACGCCAGAACAGATGGGCATACTAGCACAAAAATTTTCCCGTTGTGGAAAACTTCTGACGAAATTTTTCTTGTGCACTGTGTCATTCAGCAACCTCTACAATCCTTCTGTCAAGTAGCTGAAATATAACTGCAACGCGAGTGGTGCAAGTTTCGTTTTACTGTGCCACTCTGGCGACGGCTAGAAATTTCCTCTGCCCCTAAATGCCTGCCAATCCAATTCTGACTGATACTGGTACTCGCGCCAGGAGGAAATTTTTCCGTCTTCCAAGTGAACCGCAACGATTCCGTGGTAGCGATGATTCATTTCGAAGGTGCTGGGTTCCCGGATCAAATGCTAAGTGATGCTATACCATGGGCATAGGTTTATCAGGGCCATTGTTTCCCACCAAAAAATTCAAAAAGGGCGTCGCGTCCCACGTACACTTGCTGATTAGGCGGTTCCATGTAAACAGCCTGACTGCTAAAGCAATCCGCTACTTTGCGTGAGTTGCCTTCATTCCAGCCAGCGCTGACGGTTTCCATAATTTTCCTGAAATCGCTGGAACCAGTCTGACGAGGCTTTCCCGCTAGCGTACCCCACGGCAAACAGGACCGTCACCACGAGAGCACATCGCTGCAACATTGGCCACTCTTTTGGAAGGGTTCAGCTTACAGTCCGTGTGGTGGCGCGGAGAAAACTTCTTCAAGCGCATCCGCTGTTCTGGACATCTGCCCCTGGCGGGTTTGCTGGCTTGGTACAGCGTCATTTATACTTTTGGTTTGTCATACAGCTATTTTGTAATTAGGAGCACGCATTTTTCATGCCCAAACGCACGTTCCAACCTAACCGGCGTCGCCGCTCGAAGAAGCACGGGTTCCGGACGCGGATGAAGACCAAGAGCGGTGCCAAGGTGCTCTCACGTCGCCGCGCCAAAGGGCGCAAGCGGGTTTCCGTGAAACCTGGATTTCGCGAGTAGTCAATGATTTCTATCCCTCGAGTCTGTTGAGGAAGTTCACACGAGTTTGATGGGGAGCTGTGGTGAGTGCTCGTGCAGAGGAGGAAAGTTCGTCTGAACCAGGCGCTCCAAGAAAGTTTCCACGCTCCGTGCGCCTTTTGCGACATGCCGATTTTGAGCGGGTATACCAACAAGGCAAACGTCATTTCTCGCCGCACATGACAGTTTTTTACATGCAGCGGGATTCAGGTGAAGGACTGCGAGTTGGGTTTACGGTAAGCCGGGCCTTGGGCGGCGCAGTGGAGCGCAATCGAATGAAGCGGCGGCTTCGAGAGGCTATCCGCTTACGGCGCCCGGTGGTGAATCTGCCTGTAGACATCGTGATCAACCCGAAGCGATCCATACTGACGGCCGATTTCGAAGGAGTCCTAAACGAGGTGGGACGAGCGTTCCAAGTCATCCAGCAGAAGTCTTTGGGAGCAAGCTAGCACCACACGTTCCGCCGGCGCTAGCTCGAAGGAACTGCCGGGTAGGTAAGCGGACTTTGCTGGCAGATAGGTTTTCCGGATTCTTCTTCCGCGAGGCTCGTTGCCCGCTTGTTATGGGCAGGAACAGAGGAACCTGATCAAGTTACCGAGAATGGATCGCACGGCACAATTTCTTGTGTTGCATCTTTTGCGAGGGTACAAATGGCTACTCTCTCCACTGATGCCGCCCTCCTGCCGCTACGTACCGACCTGCTCCGAATATGCCATGGAGGCCATCGAGCGGTATGGAATCTTGCATGGTGCCATTTTGTCGATTTGGCGCGTGCTGCGTTGTCATCCTTTTGTCAAAGGCGGTTACGATCCCGTAGTGAGGTCAAATGGTTGCGGAAGTAGCGGCGAAGAGACCGCTGCCCAGTCGCTGAACGGTTAGAAAACTTTGCCCGAATACAAGAATCCTCAACAGGAACCCGGCACCGAGCGTAGGCTTCTGCTCGTCTTTGCGCTCACTTTCCTCGTTATTGTATTGTTCCAGCCGATACTGAAGAAATTTGGACCGCAACCCACGGTTGAAACGGAAAAGAAAACTACTACTAGCACAGCACCTTTACCACAAACCCCGCCAGCGAAGGCTGGTCGTCCCGAAACCAAAGCGAAATCGCAGACCGCCGCCTCGAAGGTGTCAGTCCAGGCGACTTCTGAAGCAGAGACCGTAATTGACAACGACCTGTATCGAATCACGTTCACCAATAAAGGCGGCCAGGTAAAGTCGTGGGTCCTCAAGAAGTTGGACGATGATAAAGGTCAGCCGTTGGAATTGGTGAATGTGGCCGCGAGCCCTCGTTATGGGCAGCCACTCTCGCTCTGGGCTTACGACGAGAGCTTGCGCAGCAAGTTAAACTCTGCGCTATATGTCAGCTCCAAATCCGGACATCAGAGTGCGCCGTCGGAAATAACCTTCGAATATTCCGATCCGGAACTCTCCGTTCTCAAGAAGTTTAGCTTTGACCACAGCTACGTTGTCCACGTAGAAACCACGGTTCGCTACAAGGGCGGTGATATTGCGGCAGTTCCCGTATGGCCCTCCGGGCTCGGTGATGAAACCAGCCCAGGCTCCTATGCCACCATGCAGATCGAGCTTCAGAATGGCGACAATGTTAACCGGCTCCCGGTCAAAAAGATCGTCAATGGCGCCACGCTGAACGGGCCGTTTCACTGGGCGGGCGTTGCCGACGCGTACTTTGCAGCGGTCTTTATTCCCGACAATCCCGCCGACGCTGCGCTTCTCACTTTGCGCAATTTCCTCGACGTCCCTAAGGATTCGCAAAACCCCAATCCTCAGGACACGACCAAGGTCGAGGTTTTGGGCGCAGGCGTCGGCAACCTGCATGGCCCCACCGTAGAGCGTCTGTTTGTAGGCCCCAAGTCACTCGAGGTCCTCGAGTCAGTGCACGTGGCGGGAATCCCTGACCATCCTGACCTTCGACAACTCGTCGACTTTGGATTTTTTGGGATCATTGCCCGCCCACTTTTCTTATGGTTGAAGTGGACCTACAAGTGGGTTCACAACTGGGGCTGGGCCATTGTCATTCAGACCCTCATCATCAATCTGGCGCTGTTGCCGCTACGCATCTCACAGATGAAATCAATGCTTAAGATGCAGAAGGTCGCGCCAGTCATTAAGTCGGTCCAGGAGAAATATAAAAAATATAGTCTGCGCGATCCGCGCAAGCAGCAAATGCAGCAGGAAATCGCGGCAATCTACAAGGAGCACGGTGTGAATCCAGTGGGCGGTTGTCTGCCGCTGATCATCCAGATGCCTTTCCTGTTTGCTTACTACAGCATGCTGCGTTCGGCGCTCGATTTGCGCCATGCGCATTGGCTCTGGATTCGCGATCTCGCGGCGCCTGATCCCTGGCACCTGCTCCCCATCGGAATTATCGTGACCATGTTCCTCACCCAGCGCATGACGCCGCAGGCGGGCATGGATCCCACACAGCAGAAGATGATGAACTTCATGATGCCAGTGATGCTCGGGATCATCAGCTGGAATCTGGCTGCTGGCTTGTGTCTCTATTGGGCTGAAGGCAACATCATCGCTATTGTGCAACAGGCGATCATGAACCGGACAGCGCTGGGCCGCGAGATGCGCGAGATGATGGAGAAGCGCGCGCGCAAGAATAGCAAGAAATAGTCGTGAGTCCTTGGTCGTCAGTCGCTAGCGTCTCTGGGATTGAGACGGATTTTGACGTTGCAAATCAATGCGCGGTATTGCATTCGGCCACGCAGGCCCAGACCCCTTTGGGAGATCGTCCTTACCGAGCGAAGGAGCACGTTGAGCTGATCTTTGCCCTGCGAACGACGAAGGACTAACGACCAACGACTGAGTTCCTATGCCCATTCCTGACAAAATTGCCGCCGCCAAGCAGATCAACGAATTCCTCAAAGCTGTGATTGCCAACTCTGGACTGCGCCTCAAGTACCGCATTTCGGTTGACCCTCCACTGGCCGAGGATCGTGATTGGGAGCGCCCGGAAATTCTCGTCGAACTAGCCGGGCCCGACAGCTCTCTGCTCCTTGAGCGCGGTGCTGAACTGCTGCGCTCGATTGAGTTGCTCGCAATTGAAATGCTGCGCCTGCCGGGTAACGAGCATGAAAAGGTAAGCTTCGACTGCATGAACCACCGCGCCATGCGTCTCCAGGAACTGCGCATGGCCGCCAATGTTGCTGCCGAGCGCGTTCGGAAAAGTGGCATTCCTTACAAGTTCGCGCCAATGTCTTCACGCGAGCGCCGCATCGTCCACCTGGCATTACGCGATTTCCCGGATCTTTACACCGCGAGTGAAGGCGAAGGCGGAAGACGATACGTGGTCGTCTCACGGAAGAAGTAGTCAGTCAGTCCTCGGTCGTCAGTCGTCAGCTGAAAACAGATAATTAGAATCGACGGGTAGTGATTTCCCAATCAGTGCGCTCCTCGATTACTTCACTAGTTTATGGCCATTCGGTGCGCAACCTCTGCAACGAAGTTGAATCGTGCAGGTTGTTCGAATCCGCGATAGTTTCAGAGCCGCTCGTTTTCAAGACCAAACGACTAACGACGAACGACTAAAATGAACCCATGAACCTTGACGACACAATCGTCGCCATCGCCACGCCTCCGGGTCGCGGCGGCATTGGTGTGGTTCGACTCGCTGGTCCTGAGGCGATTGCTATCGCTCAACCCATGCTCCACCTGAAACACGCTCTCGAACCCGGGCGCGCCGTTTTCGGCGACCTCATCGAACCGGGAACTCCGGCACAAAACGCAGGGGCGGGTGTCCCCACCCACCCGACAGAGCGAAGCTCCGCAACGCGCATCGACGAAGTCGTCGTCACCTACTTCCAGAAGCCCCACTCTTACACGACGGGCGACATTATCGAAATCTCCGCGCACGGATCGCCCGTGGTGTTGCGCCATATCGTGGAATCGGCTATTGCACGAGGCGCTCGCCTCGCTGAACCGGGGGAGTTCACGATGCGCGCTTTTCTGAACGGTCGCATCGACCTTACCCAGGCCGAAGCTGTCCGCGACCTGATCGAATCGCAAACCCTGTTTCAGGCGAAAGTCGCGGCGCAGCAACTGGAGGGAGCGCTTTCCAAGCGCCTTCAGCCGATCAAGCAGAAGCTGATCGAACTCATCGCCCTTCTCGAAGCTGGCATTGACTTTGCGGAAGACGACGTTCTCGTGCTCCCTCCTGACCAGATCCTCAAGCACATCGCCGAGGTGCAAGTTCCACTGGCGGAGCTGGCCGGCAGCTTCGCTTATGGCAACATCGTGCATCAGGGTCTCACCCTCGCCATCGTTGGCCGCCCCAACGTCGGCAAATCGAGCCTCTTCAATTGCCTAGTAGAGCGGGAGCGCGCCATCGTAACTGCCACCCCAGGCACTACGCGCGACCTGGTGAGCGAAACCGTCGCGATTGGTGGAATTCCTGTGAAGCTGGTGGATACCGCGGGCATTCGTCGGGCGCTCGATGAAGCGGAAAGCATCGGCATCCAGAAATCCATGGAGGCACTCGCTGACGCCGATATCGTGCTGATTGTGCTCGATGCCTCCCAGCCGCTTGAATCAGAAGATCGCGAGTTGCTTGCACAAGTCGAGGCCCGTACCGCGATTGCAGTGCAAAACAAGGTCGATCTGGACGGTTCGTCGCTCTCTCGCTTACATGTGCAGTTGCCAGTGGTTCGTACTTCCGCGATTACCGGTGCTGGGATTCCCGAACTTCGATCCGAGATTTTGCGGCACATAGCCGGCGATCACATCCCGCAAGCAGAGACGGGATTCTTGACCAACATTCGCCACCAATGCCTTGTGCAAGGCTCGATGAACGCTCTAGAGAACGCAATTCAAGCCGTCGGCAACCGCTTCCCACACGAGATGCTGCTTCTCGATCTCTACAATGCGCTTCGTCCGCTCGACGAAATCACTGGCGCAACCACGACCGATGACATCCTC
>Ga0126384_10000474_pt1 | contig 21973 bp, 22 predicted proteins | sample PanSoiMetPlot_36_FD_92543 | JGI IMG/M metagenome (GOLD analysis project Ga0126384, IMG submission 92543) | Tropical forest soil microbial communities from Panama - MetaG Plot_36 | ecosystem: Environmental > Terrestrial > Soil > Tropical forest > Bulk soil | place: Panama | collected 2016-02-17 | reverse complement strand
GATAATTAATCTCGGCAGTGGTCGCCGGCTTTCTATTAACCGGCTGGCCGATTTCGTGTTGGCAGCTTTCAATCACACCCGCTCCGACTACCCGGTTGTATATGCTCCGGAACGATCAGGCGATCAACGCCGGGTTGAGGCCGACATCGCCCAGGCCTATGCGAATTTCGGATGGGAGCCGAAAGTGCCGTTCGATACGGGCCTAGCTGAGACAGTCCGCTGGGCGCTCAAGCATCACGAAAACGATTTGTACATGAAAGTCGCAAAGCGAGCTATCTAGTGGACCTTATGTTCACTAAACAGATTTAACGTGAAATTACTTTTTGTCACGAACTTATTTGGCAAATCAAGCCTTGTCTATGCCATGAAGTGGAGGTCTAGAATGAAGCTGCTTTTTGTCTCAAAGCTCGATCGCTTCGCGCGCGCCGTCAGTACGATCACGAAGTACGTCCAGACAGGCAAAGCGCTCGGCCACGAGGTCTCCGTCTTCGGCGAACAAAGTTCGGAAATACCGTTGGTATCCTACTCACTGGATGTGAAGCGATTCGACTTCGTGATTTTCGTAGTTTATATGCCCGCCGATTTTCCCGACTTGCCGTACCTCGCTCAACTACTGGACGGAATGCCAAAAGAGCGGCGTGTCATCATCGACTGCTACGGGCGTTACAACGAAACAATCCGCGTAGAGCATGATTTCAATCACCTCGAGAAAATGGACGGCCATCAAGGTTGGGAGTGGATCGAGGCGTTCCAAGCTGTGTCAAACAAGATCCTACAGCCGACTCTGAAGCCTTTGAGATCCGACGTGCGCTCTTTTTTGTTCCATGCTTACGATCCAGCGGGGGTGGTGTGCCGCCATAGCTCGCCGACCGAAGCGGCAAAAGCTTGGTCTGGGACTACCAATGGTACCAAGCCGTATGGGCTTACATATGTAGGCAACAATTGGCAACGTTGGACCCAAATGCGACGGTTTCTTGAAGCGATCGAGTCGTTAAAGAGCGACCTCGGTCCAATCTGCATAGCGGGATGGGACTGGGACCGGCGGCCGGATTGGGCGATACAACTAGGGGTGCAGGGCGCAGACGTTGATCCCGTTCTGCTAGAGCGCTTGGGTGTGGAAAGGAGGAACGCAATTCCGTTCGACGAGGTCAGAAAGTTCCTTGGACAAGGGCGCTTTAGTCCTATCTTTCACCGCCCTCTCTTCAACCAATTGGGCATTGTGACAAACCGCACATTCGAGACGTTCTGTGCGGATACAATCCCACTTCTAATGCTGTCCGAGAACCTGGTCGAAGCCATGTACGGCCCAGAGGCACGGTTGTTGGCGCCAGGTGACGACCTGGCTGGGCGGCTCAAGGATATGATGCGACACCCTGAAGTGTACTGGGAGGCGGTATTACGGACTCGCACTCACTTGGCCGAACATCATTCATTTGAGCGGCGCTTCAAAGAGCTGGCCGCGATCTTGGAGAGTTAGACCGCCCATGCAGATGGGTGCCGCAGGCACTAAGAGCATGAAGATCTTGTTCGTGACGGATCGACGAGTTGATGCTGGGAGCATCCAGGCCGTTGCGGGCCACGTGCGCGCCGGCAATGAACTGGGTCACACAGTTGCAGTGTATGGACATCCTGAGCCGAATTTTCCGGGTGTGCGTTTCAGTAGCGATGTCGCCGCCTTCGATTACGTCGTGTTTATCTTTGAATCTAAGCTCCGCTGGTTAGACGGGCTGCAACTGGCCCACATTCTATCAGCCGTGCCACGCAAGCAACGGGCCATCGTTGACGCCGACGGCATGTACAACCAGCGGATCACCGTGGACGGTTACGATCACAACCACTTGAACGACCGCGAGCGATGGGTGTGGCTGACCACCTTCGATTATCTGGCAGACAAGATCCTCCAGCCCACCCTTAAGCCGCATGAGCCAGGGGTAATCCCCCTCCTCTTCTATGGTTACGATCCCACTGCGCAGGTGAAACCCGCCACTGACGCGCCCAAGCGGTTCGACATCGTACATGTAGGGCATAACTGGTGGCGGTGGCGGGAGGTGAGCAATTCCTTGCTGCCGGCCATCGAGCGGGTTCGCGCGCACTTGAACGGCATTTGTTTCGTGGGATTGTGGTGGGACGGGGTGCCGTCTTGGGCTTGGGACCTCGGCCTGGAGCAGGCTTTTTGCGTGGACGTAGACGGATTGCGGAAGCTAGGCGTCCAAGTAAAGCCCGCCATCCCCTACTCAGAAGTGATTCCGATGATGAGCGCCGGCCGCGTGAATATCATGACCCAGCGGCCGCTGTTCCGCCGTCTCAAAATTCTAACGTCGAAGTATTTCGAGATTTTCTGTGCTGACACGATTCCCCTGGTCATGCTCGACCCCGATCACGCAGAGCTAGTCTATGGTCCGGCGGGACGGGACCTGGCGCTATACGACCGGATCGCCGACAAGCTGCTCGACGCACTCCGCAATCCGCAAAAGTACCGGGCGAGCATCGAAGAAGTGCGCCATCACCTGGCTGCACACCACTCTTACTATAACCGCGTGCGAGAGCTGGTGAAGGCGCTTGAAGGATGAGATCCGGGGTTCACTTGTAGAGACCATGATCCCATGCGATTGATGTTTGTCTATTGGGCATTTGAAGACCAAGGCAGCGGCCTCATCATTCAAGGCTATACCGAAGCCGCCAAAGCGCTCGGCCACGAGGTCTCCGTCTATGGGCGGCGAAACCCGAACATCCCCTTGAATTACTCGCTAGATGTCCAATCGGCCGACGCTGTGATCTTCATCTTCGAGTGGACGACCGACCTGCTTGAGAGCGACCACCTCGACCTCTTGCGGTTGGTAAGCAAGGTCCCGAGGGAACGGCGCGTCATCGTCGATGGCGACGGAAAGTATAACGAGGTGATCACTGTCACGGGTGACTACAACCACCACGACGCGGCGGCGAGCCGGCGCTGGATCGAGGTCTGCGACAGCCTGTCTGATAAGATCTGCCAACCCACATTGCATCCGCTCCGACACAACGTGCGCACGTTCTTGTTTTACGCCTACAACCCCGTGTGGGAGATGTCGCTGGACTTCACCAACAAAGAATATGGGATGATCTATCTGGGCCACAGCAAGTTTCGCTGGCAGCCGATGCAGCGGATCCTCCGGGCCATCGAGCCCATCCGGGACGAGGTCGGTCGCATCGCATTGGTCGGCTATGGCTGGGATGCGCTACCGCCCTGGGCCATGCCGATGAAAATGGAGGACGCTTACTACTCTAACCCAGACTACCTGAAAAAGCGGAGCGTAGAGGTCAAGAGCCCAATTGCCTTTGAACGGGTCATTGACTGGATGAGTAAAGCGATCTTCAACCCGGTGATCAGTCGCCCGACGTTCAACCTAATGCAGCTAGTGACCCCCCGCTTCTTTGAAACACCAGCGGCGAACACGATTCCGCTGTTTGGGCTGGACGTGGGACAAGCGCAGGAAATCTACGGCGACTGTGCCGTGAAACTGGTCCTGCCGGACGACCATCCACAAGAGAAGATTCTCGACCTAGTGCGGCGCCCGAGGCAGTATGCGGAGATCGTCATGGGGATCCGGGAGCACCTCGTCAAGAAACACTCCCACGCCGCACGACTCCAGGAGCTGATTGAGATCGTGGAAAGTTGACAAGACTGTCAGTGATCGTTCTACGGCAGCGACGAAGCAGTCAGGAGGAGGCTTCATTTCATGCGGTTGATGTTCGTCTATTACCTCCTGGATGACGGCGGTAGCGGGCAGGATCTCCGCAACTATACCCGGGTTGCAAAAGAGCTTGGTCATGAGGTGATGCTTTATGGGCCGGCGCCGGTTGGGTCCGCGCTCCACCATTCCCTGGATGTCGACTCGGCCGATGCCGTCATCTTCGTTTTTGAGTGGACAACCCAACTGCGCGACGGTGACCACCTCGACCTTGCACGACTGGTAGGTAGGGTGCCAAGACAGAGGCGGATCGTTATCGATTGCGACGGTGCGTATAACGACCCCATCTCGGTCAACGATGATTACAACCACCGGAATGCCGCCGCTAGTCGGCATTGGATCGAGGTCTGTGACAGTCTCGCCGACAAGATCTATCAGCCTACGTTCCGGCCACTGCGGCCCAACGTGCACCCGTTTTTCTTTCATGCCTACGACCCTGCCTGGGAGACACCACTGGACTTCAGCAGGAAGGAGTATGGCATGATCTACGTCGGCCACAGCAAGTTCCGCTGGTGGCCCATGTACCGGATGCTCCGGGCGATCGAGCCGATCCGCGAGAGGGTCGGCCGCATTGGCCTAGTCGGACACGGCTGGGATGCGCTGCCATCCTGGGCGGTGCCGATGCGCATCGAGGACGCCTACTACACGGACCAGGCCTACCTCAAGAAACTGGATGTAGAATTCATACCGCCGATCCGGTTCGACCGAGTGATCGGCTGGATGAGCAAGGGTATCTTGAGTCCGGTCATTTACCGGCCGACTTTCGAGCACCTTGGGTTAGTGACGTGCCGTACGTTTGAAACGCCAGCGGCGGGAACGATTCCACTGTTTGGTCTAGAGACAGGGTACGTGAAGGAGATTTATGGTGAGCGCGCCGCTGAGATTGTGCTGCCCGAGGATCATCCTGAGGAGAAGATTCTGGATATTGTGGACCGGCCCCAATATTACGCGGAAATTGTCACAGGCATCCGCCAGCACCTGGCAGAGAAGCATTCCTACAAGGCGCGACTCCAGGAATTGGTCAAGCTCGTGGAGAGCTGAGGGTTACGGATGGTTATGTGACTTTGGCCTTCTTTCGCTGGCAAGCCCGAAGGCTTTACGCCGAACCTCCTGCAGACCATGGAGGTGGCTAAGTGCGGTTGATGTTCGTTCACTACGTAATTGAAGACCGCGGCAGCGCACAAGATATGTACAACTACGCGCGTGTTGCTAAAATCCTTGGCCACGAAGTGGCGCTTTACGGGCCACCTAACACGAATTCCTCCTTCAACTATTCACTGGATATGGAATCCGCCGACGCGGTTATTTTCATCTTCGAGTGGACAACGAATCTGCAACACGGCGACAACCTCGACTTCTTGCGGCTCGTTGGCAAGGTGCCCAGAGGGCGACGGATCGTTATCGATTGCGACGGCAAGTATAATGACGCAATCAGCGTGGTGGGTGATGTGAACCATTCAGACGCAGCAGCGAGTCAGCGCTGGGTGGAGATCTGCGATAGCCTCTCGGACCAGATCTACCAACCGACCTTGCACCCGCTACGACCAAATGTTCGTACCTTTTTCTTCCATGCTTATAACCCGGCCTGGGAGGTACGGCTGGACTTCAGTGCCAAGGAACACGGCATGTGTTATGTCGGCAATAACTGGTTCCGCTGGCGGTCGATGGCGCGGTTGCTTGAGACCCTGGAAGCGGTCCGTGCGGCAGTTGGTCGCATTGGCGTGGTTGGTCACGGCTGGGGCTCCCTTCCTCCTTGGTCCAGTCCAACCTTACCCAACGACGCTTATTACGCCGACCGAACCTATCTCCGCAAGCTGGACGTGGAGCTTTTGCCACCGGTGCGCTTCGACCAAGTGATCGACGGTATGGGCAAGGGCATTTTCAGTCCGGTCATTTACCGACCGCTTTTCGACCATCTGCGCCTGGTGACTTGTCGTACATTCGAGACACCGGCGGCGAATACGATCCCCTTATTTTGCCAAGACGCGGCGTTTGTAGAGGAGATCTATGGAGGGCAAGCTACCGAGTTGGTTCTGCCCGACCAGCAGCCGCAGGAAAAGATAATGGACATTGTTTGCCGACCCGAACACTACGCGGAGATTGTCCGTGGTATCCGTAGGCATTTAGGCCAGAACCATTCCTACGTGGTGCGGCTCCAGGAGCTCATTGAGATCGTGCAGAGCTGATCGGAAATTTCACAGGTATGTGCGCAATGACGGAAGCTAAGACAGTAATGCTCGGCAGGGACCCGACGGAGATACCCATGCAACTGCGCTATGGCGTGAATCAAGCCGACGAATGCTGGGACTTCGCGTTGGGGTCCCAGCGCGAGCGCATCTGGCAGCGACTGCGCGAGATCGACACTCGCATAATTCGCCTCTTCCTCTTCGACAAGGGTGCTCCCGACCCTGTGACAGAGTGGCCGGTGTTTGTGTCCTACGTGCAGGCTGTGCTCAACGTGGGCGCCGTGCCCATGATCACCTTTGCTAAGTTCCGCCGGCCGTTCGACGACCCGCGTGCCGTGCGCTGGTTCGCCAACCAGTGCGCCGATGTCGTCTGGAATTGCCTCGAGCAATGGGGCGGTGAGGTAGTGCGCGAGTGGTACTGGTGCGTCTGGAATGAGCCCAACAATGCTTGGATTTCTGGAGGCGACCTCAGCTTTGAGCTATACGCCCGCATCTACGAAGAAGTGGCCCAGGGGGTTTTGCGCTGCCTAGGCCCCCATTTGGGCGACCGCAAACCATTGATCGGCGGGCCCGCCGTCGAGGGTTTCCCACCCTTCTGGTGGGATTGGGTCTGGCGATTCGTCAACGAGATAGACAACTCAATTATCGGCTTCGTCGACTGGCATCGCTACGCTGACTGGCGCGACTGCGGCGAGAATGGTGCCCCGCGCGACCAGGCCACTTATCGGCGGCTGATCATGTCTGTCGCCTCGGACTATGGGCTACGATCTCGAGCGATCGCTGAGCTCCTGCAAGGGCGCGATATCCTGAATATCTGTGGCGAGCTGAACACGCATTCCCACTACACGGAACCGGTGCGCGCCCGCTTCAACCAGTCCGTTTTCGGGGCTACTTTTTACACCGCCGCCCTCTTGCATTTGATGCGGAGTGAGGCTTACGCCGAAATGTTTTGGACCGGCACAGAAGACCGGGGTGGCTACGGCATGATGAACAAGCACGGGGAGCCTTGGCCGGTGTTCTACGCCAAGAAGCTGTGCGCCCAATATATCCGTTACGGCGACTGGATCTCCTTCCCGGTGGAAAGGAATGCCAACCCAACCCTCGACGCCGTGGTTGCCCGCGGCGAGGATGGCCAACGGAGCGCCTTGTTTGTTCATCTTCAAGACAAGGCTGGGACCTATACTATTTCGGACTTAACTAATAGTTGCGCGGATTATCACACGTTTCTGAAGATTGACCATGGCACTGGCAACCGCATAGCTGAGATGGCCTTTAAGGAGACAATCTCCTTCGAAGGGTACGGTGTGGCCGTGGTAACGACGAGGGAGCCGAAGGCGGAGCAGGCCTGAGTGGACAAAATGGTCAGCCGGAGGCACACGGACTTTGATCTTTTGATGCGTTTGCTCGGTCAAGCGCGACCTTACTGGCCTCACCTGGCAGCCCTTCTTGTTCTAAGCCTGCTTGGTACGCCAATTGCGCTGTTGATGCCGGTGCCGCTGGCCATAGTCGTCAACGGCCTCTCGGGATCCAATCAGATCCCCGGCTCTTGGCTGTCACGACTAGCCACGAATTCCCTCACTGAAGTGCTGTTTCTTGCGATCGTCCTTGTGGTCGGCCTGGGTTTGCTCGACCAGGTTCAAAAGCTGGCCACTTCGTCGCTGGGCACTTATATCGGCGAGAAGATTCTCCTAGGCTTTCGCGCACAAATTTTCGGCCACGTGCAGCGTCTCTCGCTTGGCTACCACGATGTGAAGGGGACAGCTGACTCCAACTATCGCATCCACTGGGATGCCGCCGCGATCCAGTGGATTGCGATTCACGGCCTGCCGCCTTCTTTCACCGCTTGCTTGACCCTCCTCGGGATGATTTACGTGACAGCGCGGATCGAGTGGCGGCTCGCCTTGGTAGCGCTGGCCGTCTCTCCCATCCTCTTTCTCATCACGTTCGCCGCCAGGCGCCGACTCCGCAGAGGTTGGGAAGCGACGAAGAACCTCGAAAGCACCGCGTATGCCGTGGTACAGGAGGCGCTGACGAGCCTTCGTGTCGTCAAGGCGTTTGGCCAGGAGGATCGTGAACAGGGCCGCTTTGTAACCCATTCCGGCAAAAGCATCCGAGCACGGGTTCGTCTCTCCTTGATGGATGGTGTCTTTGGCTTGCTCTTCGGGCTGACCCTTGCCGTTGGCACCGCCCTGGTCCTCTTCATCGGCGCCCGACAAGTTTCGCGTGGTGTTCTTGCACTGGGAGAACTGATCCTGGTGATGGGGTACCTCGCCCAACTATACCTGCCCGTGCAGGTCATCAGCATGGGCATCGCGACGCTGCAGGATGCGCTGGCCAGTGCGGAGCGAGCTTTTTCGCTCCTCGATGAAGCGCCGGATGTTCCAGACAAGGCGGATGGTCGACCACTCTTACGGGCCGCAGGCGCCGTTGCGTTCCGTAACGTCTCGTTCGGCTACGACAAAGATCGCCCCGTCCTTCACGACATTTCCTTTGAAGTCGAGCCTGGGAACCGGCTAGGAATCGCCGGCATGAGCGGAGCAGGAAAATCCACACTCGTAAGCCTATTGACCCGTTTCTACGATCCAACCGCAGGGCAAATCTTCTTGGACGGCATCGATCTGCGTGATTACAAGCTGGCCGACCTGCGAAACCAGTTTGCCATTGTCCTTCAGGAGCCAATGCTCTTCTCGACCACTATTCAAGAGAACATCGCCTATGCGCGTCCAGACGCAAGGGAGCAAGAAATTATTGAGGCGGCAAAAGCTGCTAACGCCCACGATTTCATAGCTCGCCTGCCGGATGGTTACAATACTCCAGTGGGAGAACGGGGCATGACTCTTTCTGGCGGAGAACGTCAGCGCATTGCGCTTGCCCGTGCCTTTCTGAAGGATGCCCCTATTCTCATCCTTGACGAGCCAACGAGCTCTGTCGATTTAGAAACTGAGGCCTTGATCATACAGGCGATGGAGCGTCTCATGCGAGGACGAACCACCTTCTTGATCACACACCGGATATCTACGCTGGGCAAGTGCGATGTGCTACTGGAGATCGACTACGGTCGCGTCTCCAGCGTGACTCCGTCGACGTCACCGGCCACCGTCGACGCTTAGTTTGGAGGACTCACCGAATGGGCGCACGCGAGACAAGATGGTGGCTTAAGGCTGTGCTACGCAGGAAGACAGCGAGCGAAGCGCAATCATGCTTGTCGGGAATTGGTCTCCGGCCAAAGCTCATGAAACTGATAGCCAAACTATCAGAACGAGTTCGACCCCTGGTTATCCTTTGGGTTCCTTCTGATTGAATGCTCAAGAGAGAGGGAACATGGAAAAAGCAAGACTAGAACATATGCGGATTAGCAAAACGACAAGAATTGCTCTCGCCCTTGCTTTGCTCGCAGTACTTATCTTTCTTGTCGGTGCGGCGATTTCGCTTCGAGACCAAATCGTTGCGCGGCTCGTGCATATGACCGGCCTCTTGAATGTCGCTATGTGGGCGGTCTCTCTCTTTAGCACGCTCCCTGAGCGGCTGCTGTTGTTCTTTTTGTGCTCGGTCGCTCTCGGTGCGAGTTTCTTCTTCACGTGCTCCCTTCGCTCCTCTTTGATGCAGTTTCTCTTGCCCGTCCTGACTTCGTTCGCTCTCTTTTCTGGGCTCTACACCGTCTTCCCTATGCATAAAAAGTTATTTCCTGGAGAGCACCCTGTCGCGGTCGTACTGTTTCTGACGTTTATTGTAGCAATCGACAGACGGCGGTTCTGGCTGCGAGGTGACAACGAAGAAGGCAAAAAGACCGGTCGTCGTATCGCGGCGTGGCTCCCTACCGTGATCGTGGTTCCTGCACTGGCGGTCATGCTGCTGAATGGGTGGAGCCTCATGGTTCTGGCTAAGAGACTTCACGCAGACAAAGCGGTTCGGCAGTTCGCATTTTGGGACTTCGGCGGTATCGCGGTCGATGCCAAGCTGGGCGTCTTGTTCGCAAACGGCGTTCACACCAATCACTTGATGGCTTACGATCTAAACGCGCTCAATGAGCCTCCACGAGTGTCCCCGGTTGAAGTCGCCTGGGCGGAGTGGTTTGAGTACAACCCGTTTGATCAGGAGATCTATATTTATAATTTCCAAGCCGGCGCTCTCCTGATTCTAGATGCAACGACACTTGTTCTGAAAAAGTCTGTAGCTGGGCTGAACCTCTCCGGCGGTGATGTAGGGATCGTGCTCGACAGGCATACAGATAGCATCGTCATTGGGGCCGAGGGTGATGTGTGGCCCTCGCGGGAACCCTCCCCAACGGACGACCGGACCAAAACTCCCCTCGCTGTGGTTGATCGATCGAGCGGGAAGCTGCTTTACCGCATGCGATGGTGCGAAGGACTGTGCAATACAGGAAACCTCCTGATTCACCCAAGGAAGCCCATTCTCTACCTGGGCTTCACCAACACGGTTGTTGCATACGATACCAGGGCCCGTAAGGTAGTTGCGCGCACTAGAGCAGGATATCGATGGATGGACGGGGTGGCTCTGACGCCTGAGGGCGATGAGTTGCTGGTCGCAGCTCCTGTATATTCGGCCGTGTTGCGATTTGATGCTGATACCCTGGAATACAAGGGGCGGATCGCCACCGTGTTTGGCGTCCGAACGCTGGAAGTCGATGTGGAGCACAAACTCCTTCTGACCGGAAGCCTGTTCACAAACATAGTGGAGGTAATAGATCTGAGCACGAATGCGCGAATCGCCAGATACTGGGTGGCTCCCTGGCTGCGAGTGATCAAAGTTGACACCAGCGGCGGGGCCGCCTTTGTTTCATCGCCCGAAGGCCTGTTCCGGGTTGATTACTTGGCGCGAGTCCCCAGTAGAACGAAGGAAACATGGGATAGATAACGCGATTATCGAAATTGCGGTGTTCAGTCGTTGAAAACAAAGGAATTACATTGAGGGGGTAGCCTGAAGCACTCAAAATTACACCAGCAAGAAGGTGTTGAATATCGGGGGTAAGAGCGAGCGAACCAATCTCCAAGTCGTGCAGGCGATCTGTGCCATTATCGACCAACTGCGCCCGCCATTGGTTCATGTCCCTTGCTCGCCTCGCATAACTTTCGTCGAGGATCGCCTTCACAACCGGCGCTATGCCATGGATTTCAGTAAAATCCAAAGGGAGCTCGGCCGGGAGCCTATCGAAAGCTTTGAGTTGGGTCTAACTCGAACGGTGCAATGGCATCTGCAAAATTCTCAGCGTGCCAGGCAGAACCAGTCGCACCTACCGTTGGGAACGACTGGGGCTGTCTGCCAAGACGTGTTGATATGAGCAGCAAATCCTACTTTCGTAAAGGGATCATCCTTGCTGGCGGCGCGGGAACGCGACTTCACCCGGCGACCCGGGCAATCAGTAAACATCTCTTGCCTGTTTACGACAAGCCAATGATCTACTATCCACTTTCGGTACTAATGTTAGCGGGCATCGATAACATCTTGCTAATCTCTACTCCTCAAGACATCGGGAATTTCGAGCGATTACTTGGTGAAGGGAGCCAGATCGGCATCTCGCTCACTTACACCGTTCAGCCCAAACCGGAAGGGTTGGCCCAGGCATTTATTCTGTCACGGGATTTTGTCGGCCAAGATAATGTCGCTCTGATCCTGGGAGACAACTTTTTTTATGGTCAGGGGTTTCAAGAGAAGCTTGAACGGGCGGTGCAACGTTGTAGCGGGGCGACTATCTTCGCCTATGCTGTGAAAGATCCCGAGAGGTATGGCGTGGTTGAATTTGATGGAAATGGACAAGTGCTTTCACTGGAGGAAAAGCCACAAGCACCGAAGTCCAATTATGCCACGCCTGGCCTTTACTTCTATGACAATCAGGTGCTAGACATCGCAGCCAAACTTAAGCCTTCGACTCGTGGGGAGCTAGAGATCACTGACGTCAACCTGGAGTATCTTGCACGGGGGCAGCTTTATGTCGAACTTTTCGGCCGCGGCTTCGCATGGCTAGACATGGGCACCGAAGAATCGTTGTTGCAGGCAGCCAATTTCGTTGAAACCATCCAAGCTCGACAAGGCTTGAGGATTTCTTGCATCGAAGAGGTTGCTTACCGAAAAGGTTATATTACTGCCAAGCAACTTGGAGACCTAGCTAAGGCGCTAAAGAATGACTATGGCAAATACCTGTATGAGATTGTGGCAAAGCCGCTTTCATGACCAGTTGGGACAAAGACTACTTTTAACACAGGAGGAGTAGTAATGCAGCCCGGAATTCCTTTTAACAAACCATTCATTGCCGGCAAGGAATTGTATTATATCGCCCAAGCGGTGACCTTAGGGAATATCGCTAGCGACGGCTATTTTACAGAGAAGTGTAGTCGGACTCTGGAAGAACGCTTTCGGATTCACAAGACTCTCATGACACCGTCGTGTACGGCCGCGTTGGAAATAGCCGCCATGCTCTGCGATTTGGGGCCGGGCGACGAAGTGATTCTACCATCCTTCACGTTCGTCTCTACAGCCAGTGCCTTTGTTCGTCTGGGTGCCAAGCCGGTGTTTGTTGATATCCGCGGAGATACGCTCAACCTTGATGAGACCTTAATTGAAGAGGCCGTTACGCCCAACACCAAGGCTATCTTCCCAGTCCATTATGCCGGCGTCGCCTGCGAAATGAACCATATCATGGAAATCGCCAAAAGGCATAACCTGTTGGTGGTAGAGGACGCCGCCCAAGGAGTCAACGCTTTCTATGACGGTCGTGCACTAGGATCCATCGGTCACCTGGGCACGTACAGCTTTCATGAAACGAAAAACTACATCTGTGGTGAGGGTGGGGCTCTCTGCATCAACTCTCCCGACATGGTCGAACGGGCAGAGATTATCCGTGACAAGGGAACAAACCGGAAGCAGTTTTTCCGTGGCAAGGTCGACAAGTATACGTGGGTTGATATCGGATCCTCGCACGTGCTCAGTGAGATCTGTTGTGCCTTCCTGTACGCCCAGCTCGAGATGCTGGATGTAATCAGCGAGCGCCGTCGCAAGATCTATCAATTTTACCGCCATCACTTAAAACCGCTAGAAGCAGCAGGCTTATTGCGCCTTCCTCATAAGCCCGATGACAGCGACAGCAACTATCACATGTTCTATATCTTGGTAGGGGACATGCAGATTCGGAACGATCTGCTGGGGTTTTTCAAACAGAACGGGATCGAAGCCGTCTTCCACTACGTCCCAATGCACACCTCACCTATGGGCCAAAAGTTCGGCTACAAGGAAGGCGATCTTCCTATTACCGAAGAGCTGAGTAATTGCCTTCTCAGGCTACCATTTTACTACGAGATCACAGAAGAGCAGCAGTTGCGCGTCGTAGACTGCCTGACTAATTTCTTGAAGGATGTCCGATTCCAATCCGCGCGATCTCAGAGAGTAGCTGTTGCCGACCATCAGTCCAGGTTGAACACTCACGAAGTACGTTGATGATTCACGAAGCACTAGGACGGGCATTAGAGAAGAGAAATTTTTGACATTCTTGACTCGAGTTGCAATGCCAGGACTTTCGCAGAAAGATGTGACCTACATTGATATGAAGTGTGTAATTCTACAGCCCTCATATATTCCATGGCGCGGATTTTTTCATCAGATTCAAAAGGCAGATATATTCGTCTTTTATGATGATGTTCAGTACGATACGCGGGGTTGGCGCAATCGAAACCGAATAAAAAGGCCTGGCGGTAGCCAGTGGTTGACCATTCCAGTCTTAAATAAGGGCACTCGTTCCAATCACACGCCTATCAAAGAAATTCGCATCAACTGGGATCGATCCTGGAATAAAAAGCACTGGGCTACGATTTGCGATACCTACGGCAAGGCCCCCTTCTTCGGACGCTATAGGGACCTATTGGAGGATTTTTATCGCCGTCACCCTCAACTTCTGGCCGACTTCGTTGTTGACTTGACCATCGCCCTGGCGCACGAATTGGGAATAAATGGGACGAAATACATGCGCTCTTCAAGTTTGGCGGCCCAGGGTAGTAAGACTGATCGCCTTTTAAGCATCTTACGGAGCCTGGGGGCCACGCATTACATTACAGGTCCTTCCGCTAAGGATTATCTCGAGGAGGAAAAGTTGCAATCGGCCGGTATTACATTGGAGTACATGGTTTATGACTATCCTGAATATCGGCAGCTGTATCCCCCCTACGATCCACATGTGTCCATCTTAGACTTGCTGTTTATGACGGGACCAGATGCACCGCAATACATATGGGGGGACGGAATTTGATGTTTTGGTCTTCCTTGGCAAGTCCAGATGACCGGCTAATTCACATTCAACACGTATGTCGTCAACATAATAAGGTGGCGATTGAAACAAACCTACGCCAACGAGTAGTCTAGTTGAGGCTTGACTGTGGAAAGTATAGACCTTTCAGTTGTTATTCCTGTTTACCGATCAGAAGAAACTCTTCCAACCCTTGTGGAACGACTACTTCTCGTGCTGAATCACACGGGGAAACGCTTTGAGATTATCTTTGTTGAAGACGGAAGCCCGGATAATTCCTGGGGAGTCCTGCACGATTTGCAGCGCTCTTACCCGGACCACATTATCGCCATTCAACTGATGCGCAACTATGGGCAGCACAATGCCACCATGTGTGGATTTCGCCACTCCAGTGGCAAGTACGTCATCACCATGGATGACGACCTCCAACATCCACCCGAAGAAATCCCCAAGCTTCTTACTGCGATTGAGACTAACGGAATGGACCTGATCTACGGTTACTATAATTTGAAGAGACATCGTGCCTGGCGCAACATGGGCTCTGCTTTGGCAAATTTGTTTTTTAAAACAATATTCGGACATACCATACCATTCTCTTCGTTCCGAATTATTCGGCGGGAGCTTTTGGAGAGTATATTTTCGTATTCTTTAAATTTTACTTATATTGATGGGCTGTTGGCTTGGAATACTCAACGCATCGACAAGGTTGCGGTCGCGCACCGCGAGCGTCTGAGTGGACGTTCGGGTTACTCAATCGCTAAGCTAGCCGTATTGGCGCTTAATCTATTTACTAACTTCTCGTTGCTACCATTACAGTTCATCACTGCCTGGGGATTTCTAGCGGCTGCCGGAGGCCTTGCACTAGGATGCTACTATCTTGTCTATTACATATTGTATGGCATTGATGTGCCTGGCTACGCTTCCATAATAATCGCCGTGCTGGTCCTCGGGGGCATGCAGCTTTTGTCTCTGGGCATTATGGGTGAATATCTCGGCCGGTTGCATTTGAACGTTAACCGCAAACCACAATACGTAGAGCGCGAGGTCTTAACTGCCACGCCAGCGGTCACAGTGGTAAACATCACAGGTCCTCAGGTAAGAGCCGCGTCCTGACCATTTCTTGCCTTGACTGTGACGATGACAGGGGAAGCGCAGCTCAGTCTTAGGGCCCCGACGAAAGGGCCTGCGGCGACTCCTGGGCGCTTTGGCCATGACCTACCGAGCCGTCTAATGGAACTAGTGAATGGCAGAAGGAAGTAACAGAGAGCGCGTAATCGACAGTGCTAAGCTCATCGCCTGGTATGATTTCCAGGCGCCCTTCTATCATTTCTGGAGGGACAGGTACAATAGCCGCCTGGTGCACAAGGTGGCATCGATCATTGACCCTTCGGGGCCGAAAGCCGCATTAGATGCGGGGTGCGGAACGGGGCTGTTCACCATCGGCTTGGCTAGACTTTGCAAGCAACATTCTTTCGATGGTGTGGACCGATCGGAAAGAATGATTGAAGTCGGTAGAAAACAGGTGCGGAGGCTGGAGCTAAGCAACGTATCATTTCGCATAGGAGACGTGGAAGCTCTCCCCTTTGCCAAGGCATCGTTTGATGCCGTCATCGCTGCCGGATTATTCTGCAATCTTAACGAGCCTTGCCGAGCGCTTGGAGAATTTGCACGGGTGCTCAAGGAGAGTGGACAGGTCATCATCGTGGAGTTTGATAGGAACTTCATGACTTGGGACACACGGATGTTTTTTAACACCATGATTGCGGGATACAAGATAGTTTCGAGCTGTTTCACGAGATTTCGCTTTGCTGAGACATGGGATATCAACACCAGCACCATAAGTGAAGAAAAGTTCAAAGAAGCTCTCTTGACAGCGGGCTTCGATATACGGTCGGTCGATAGGCTGGAAAACCATGTGATACTGCACTGCAGACTACATCCTCGAGACGAATGCCCGTGAGTTCCTCGAGGTCATGGAGGAAGTGGGATTCGGACTCAAGAACGCTGCTGGATTGCACTGCTGGCTTACTGTCATCTGTTTTCCTTTGCGCGACAAGCTAAAGACGGAAATGAGAATCTGTTTGAGTTGTGAACACCGCCATGATCGGGAAGATTGGATTTGTCCCGCGTGCCATAAGAAGCCGGCACGGCACCTGAATTTCCTTTCCTTTGCCCCAGAAATTGCGGTTGACCAAGTGAGATTCAAGGCTGAGTATTATGGCCAATTGGCAGAAGTTGAAGAAGAAAACTTCTGGTTTCGAGCGCGCAACAGACTGCTCACCTGGGCGCTGGAACTCTATTTTCCCTCTGCGCGAAGCCTGCTGGAAATAGGATGCGGTACAGGCTTCGTCCTCCGAGGATTTCGGTCTACTTTTCCTGCCTTGAAACTGACCGGCAGTGAAGTCATTTGTGAAGGCCTGCTTTTTGCGTCCCAGCGCGTACCGGAAGCTACGCTGATTCAGATGGATGCCTGCCGCATTCCGTTTGAAAATGAGTTTGATGTCGTCGGAGCCTTTGATGTGTTAGAGCACATTAAAGAGGATGAGATCGTTCTTCAGCAGATGTACCAAGCGGTCAAGCCGGGCGGCGGGATCATCGTCACCGTACCGCAGCACCCTTGGTTGTGGAGCGAAATGGATAAGGTTTCCGGTCACTGGCGCCGTTATGGGCGGAAGGAATTGCAGCAAAAAGTACGAAAGGCAGCCTTTCGCGTGGTTAGCGTCAGGTCGTTCGTATCTCTGTTGCTGCCGTTGATGGTTGGGGCGCGGCTGGTAAAGAAGAGACGTGTTGCTGATGATATGTCGGAATTCAGAATCGGCCGAGTCTTGAACCGATGCCTGGAAAAGGTAATGAGACTTGAGTACTGGCTGATTCGGGCTGGAATGTCGGTTCCGGCTGGTGGTTCACTCTTATTGATTGCCCGGAAGGCGTAGCGAAAGGTCTAGTGACGAATCCTTGGAACTGTTCCCCCACGAGTGGAGTATACAACGATAACAAGGAACCCGTACGCGGACTTGGCAGATTGGTATGATAACGAGAGTCGATACGCTAGAAACCCATTTGCTATTACCTTGAACAAAAAGACTCTGAGAATGTCAAAGTTCTGGATAGGAAATGTTTATCTTTTTCTCGCTATACTGTGCAGCTCAGCAAGCCAGGTTGTGTTCAAGGCTATCCTCATTGAGACCGGAACTCTGGGATTTGACTGGCCTTCTCTCCAGGTGCTTTTTTCTTTTGGGAGGGTCTTCCGGACATTGGGAGCTATGATGATGGTCATTGCGGGATTTGTTTTGTGGATCATGAGCCTCAGCAGGCTTAATATCAGCTATGCGTACGCGTTTGCATGTTCATCAGCATTACTCGTGAATTTTTTCAGTATCGTGTTTCTTGACGAGGAAGTCTCCGTGAGAATGTGGTTGGGGACGGTTTTCATCGTGTTGGGGACGATCTTGCTCGGATCTTCTAGATAACATTTGGCGATAGTCATCGAAAGCTAGAGCTAACGAGGTTGCCGCATGAATATTTTGGTCACGGGGCGCTGGCTTCGTTGCCTCCCATCTAGCGGATCGCTTGCTCAAGGAAGGGCACCCGGTCGTTACCATTGACAATGAAGCCACAGGTCGGCAGGAAAATGTGCCGGGGACGGCATTGTACTTTCAAGACGATGTGGCAAATATCGACGACCTTGAGCGGCGTTTAAAAATGATTTGGACGCTGTCTGCCATATTGTGGTGGAACTAGCGCTTTGATGCTCTTTTGGGAACAACCCGGAGATCACTAAGGGGTGCTATGCAGTGGGAAGAAGGTTCTATCCGGTTCATCCGGGCTTGGCTGATCAACGGATCGATCATGACAGCCGCGGTGCTCTGCTCATTGCTGATGGTCGAGGGCACGTTGCGAGCTATTCACTACACGTACACGCCCCTCAGGATTCAGGTGATCAACCAATCGAGTGAATGGAGGGATTATTTCAAGTTCTGGGATGAACAAGCCGGAGTCGGAAACCAGGAGTTCGTCTACGATCCGTTTCTTATATGGCGGCCTAGGAAAGGTGGGCTGTTTGCTAATGACCAGGGATACCGGGGCGAGAAGCTTCCGGCGGTCAAACAGGCGGGATCGGTGCGCATCTTCGCCATTGGAGACTCGAACACGGCGGGATGGCCTGGATGGCCCGGTATGGACCCTCCCAACTGGCCGATGTATTTGGAGCAGCTTTTGCGGAAGGACAGCAGTCGATTTACGGTGACGAACGCAGGGGTGTGGGGATACTCATCGTTTCAGGGTCTACGGCGCTTCAAGGAGGCGCTCCCTCTGAAGCCGGATATCGTCTTGATAAGCTTTGGCGCCAATGATGCCATGAGACATCCGCTGTCGGATGCTGACTTCTCGAATCAAAAGATTCGAAAGGCGAACGTCGATAAGATCCTCGTTAAGGCGAGACTGGGGCAACTACTTCTCGCCGTCGTCGATAAGCTGACCCTAACGGGAAAGGACCGTCTGGTGGCGAGAGTGGACTTAGAAGAATACCGAGCGAATCTCGCCGAAATGGTCAGGCTATCGAATGAAAGAGGCATAAAACCGGTTCTTCTTACGAGGCCGTTCATAGAGGCATCCTCGGATCGTTGGTGGATAAGGAACTTTCTGCCGGCATATAACGCGACGACGATCGAGGTGGCGAGGCGAACAGGTGTCCGAGCGATTGACATCTACGAGCACTTTAAAGATGAGGCACGTTATTTCAGCGACGAATCGCACTTTACGGAAGAAGGGTACAGACGTATGGCGAGGATCGTCTACGAGGGCATTGTGGATCTTCTACAGTGATCCAACAAAATAATCCCGGGTTTTCAGGCCCTGCTGGTATATAGCAGAGCAAAAAACTCTGGGAGCAGGGCCTGACCTTGCTGGTACAGATTCAAGAAGTGCGCTGCATACGGTCGGAGATCCAAAAGCACGCGGATAACGGAAGCCTGGAGCCATTGCTTGGCGCGGACCAAGTGGCGCAGATTTTAGGCGTAGACGTTGGGCACGTTCACGCACTGGCGAGAAGCCGTAAAATCCCTTCTCTCATGGTCGGCAAGTATCGTAAGTTTTCACCGTCCGCATTGAAAAAATGGATTGACCGGAAGAATGGCATTTAACACAGTCGTATTGGTGTTATGGACGGGGATAGGCACGCTGAGATTGGGAACGTGTGCCGAGCAAAACAATCTTGACAGGTTCGGACAAGTGGAGGATATTGCGAGTGATTCTCGTCTTAGAATTGAAGCCATCCGAGGAGAAGGGCTGACCGGCATTTGTCACCTCCTCAAGCAGCTCGCTTATAGTAGGAGCCACAAAAAACGAAGGATCTGCGACTCGCGATCAAAAAAGGAGACCTACAATGGCTAAGTTAAGCCTTAAGGATGTCTCTAATGATGTGCAGTACCAGGTCGTCGCAGCGCGGCGTCAGAACTACGACAATTTGCTCTGGCAAACACCTGTGATAAGTCTCACCGGACAGGCTTTTCTCTTCACTATCGCCCTTGGAAGCGGGAGTAAGCTAAGCCGTATCATAGCAAGTTTGCTCGCGCTGATCGCCGCGCTGGCATCAAGCCAGCCGCTTGCAAGGCACCGACACTTCGAGGTCTATTATTCAAAGCTTCTAGAATCGGTTGAGCTGGAAATGAAGCTCCAGGCGGTGCATGAGCGACCACGTGAGGTCGGAGGAACGACCGGTTGGTCATCGTATGTGGTGTGGCAGGTGGTCTTCTGGGTCTTCGCGCTGGCGGCGATAGCAGCCGGCGTTCTTGCGTTGTTGGATGCGTAACGAAAAGGATGCATGGCTCCCGGAGGGGGAATGGAGGGCTCTCCAGCAGCGGATTCCGGTGCCCTGCGTAGATGTATTGCCGGTACGGAAACGGGACGGCAAAATTGAGATGGGCCTTATCTACCGCGCCACTCCTCACCAGGGTCGTCGCTGGTGTCTGATTGGCGGTCGTCTTCGCCGGAACGAGTCACTTCGAGCTGCTGTCATTCGCCAGGTAAGAGAAGCGCTGGGACCAGAAGTGCAATGCGTTTTGGCTGCCCGGATTCAACCAGTGCTTGTTGTCGAGTATTTTTCCCGGCGTGCGAGGGGATCACTTTTTGATCCAAGGCAGCATGCGATTGGTCTGACGTTCGCGGCTAAAGTACGGGGAAACATACAGCCTACGGGGGGGGCTCTAGACTTTCGCTGGTTCACCCTCCATCAACTACCAAAGTCAAAGTGTTTCGGCTTCGGCCAAAAAAAAGTAGTCTTGGACTGCATTCGGCGCCTCAGCGCTCAAGAGGTGGTTACCTCCTCAAAGGCGGCGGTTAACGGTCGGGGTCAGAAGGACGCGGCAGGCCGCACCTCTCACTCAAAGCGTTAAACTAGCAATTGAAATTCCATCCGATAAAGAAGTTTTAACCATCGCGTTCAGGCTTCGCTTGACAGGTATATAATATTTTGATATTAAAATATCATGAAATCAAGAAAGGAGGTTAAGCCTATGCGAGCAACTATCTTGCGGCTCGAACCTGAAACGCACAAAGCCTTACGGATTGCGGCGATTGAGGCGGATATCTCGATGAACGACGCTATCAATCAAGCCGTGACCCTATGGCTTAAAGAACATATGCGCCAAGAACTAGCGCAGAATAGCGGTAGGCCAGCAACAATGAATCTAAACGACACGAGGATTAGCAATCCTCGTAGCGCGTCTAACCGCTAGAGAACACAAGACAATTTTTTTCACTTTGCCATTACTTTGCTATGATGAAAACCAGCACAGAGAACGAATCTCGACACCTGCGATAAAACGAAATGCAGGATTGAAAGGCAAAAGCGGTCCTCCAGGCAACATGAATGCCTTCAAGCACGGGCTTGCGGCCATTCAGAAGCGCCGCGAGGAAAGCATCATTACCGAGCACGAGGAGAATGTCAGGCAGCAGATCCTGGACGGATTGATAGCCGACAAAGGCGGAAATCAACGACGGCGGCCTGGGTTTTGGCAGACGTTGTTGTATTGGACGTAGCGTGGTTATGGTTTTACCGTTCTATCGATTTCGTATCTGCAGATTAACTTTTTTATGATTCTCAGCGAGCGGCTATTTGGTCGAGCCCTACCCTGTTCCCATTTACGGAGCGTTACAGGGTCGACCCCAAGCCGCTCAGCAAACGCCTTCTGGGTAAACCCGAATTTTCTGCGAACAGCACGCAGTTTGTCTGCAAGCGTTACGGCGGGCGGGAACGGATCATAGCCCAGAAACTTTAGAATTTGCGGAAAATAGTGAATTTGGGGCCAGGCCATGTCCCGCTCCCAACGAAACAAGGTGGTTTCATCCGTCCCGAGCTCGTCCGCAACGTCCCGTTGAAAGAGTCCGAGCGCCAATCTCCGGTTCTTGATGTGATCGCCGAGAGTTTCCAATTTTTTCGAGTAGTTAGCCGGCAATTTATGGGCTTTTAGCGTCACATGGCAGAATGGTAACGCAGGGATGCATGTACGAGACGGCGATCAGCATGAAGATTAACTGCAAATCAGTTTACGCTGTAGAGAATATAAAACACTCCACTTCCGCTCAGGCGAAAACAAACGTCCGCACCGGTCTACTTTGCCTACAATAGGGTGCTGTTTCTCTATTGTGTGACGAGTTAGCTGGGTTGTTGTGATGCGTGAGCCGCTACGAGGATTTTCAGTCCTCTTGCCGTAGCGGGACTATGTGACACCATCGGTCACTATCGGTATCTATTCAAGCGTTTAATGGCGATTTGAGCCGATCGATTTTACCGATTCGAACACATAGTG
>Ga0126384_10000472_pt1 | contig 21980 bp, 20 predicted proteins | sample PanSoiMetPlot_36_FD_92543 | JGI IMG/M metagenome (GOLD analysis project Ga0126384, IMG submission 92543) | Tropical forest soil microbial communities from Panama - MetaG Plot_36 | ecosystem: Environmental > Terrestrial > Soil > Tropical forest > Bulk soil | place: Panama | collected 2016-02-17 | reverse complement strand
TGATGGGCCAACTTCGCGCGGGCGATCATATCGTCTCGTCGAAAGCGGTGTTCGGGTCCTGCCTTTACGTGGTCGAGGAGCACCTGCCGCGCTATGGCATCGCCTCGACGCTGGTCGACGGCACCGATCTCGATCAGTGGCGCAAGGCGGTGCGGCCGAATACGAAAACCTTTTTCCTCGAGACGCCCACCAACCCGGCCCTGGAGGTCCTCGACATCAAGGCGATCGCCGATATTGCCCATGCGGCGGGCGCGACGCTGGTCGTCGACAACGTGTTCTCGACCCCGCTCTACCAGCGGCCGCTCGAGCTCGGGGCCGACTGCGTGGTCTATTCCGCGACCAAACACATCGACGGCCAAGGCCGCTGCCTCGGTGGCGTCATCCTCGCCTCGGAAAAATTCATTGCGGACCACGTGGCGACTTTGATCCGCCAGACCGGCCCGTCGCTGTCGCCGTTCAACGCATGGGTGCTGCTGAAGGGGCTCGAGACGCTGCCCGTGCGCGTGCGCCAGCAGACCGACACGGCGGCGACCATCGCGGTCACGCTGGCTGAGCACCCGAAGATCTCGCGCCTGATCTATCCCGGCCGACCGGACCATCCACAGGCTGAGATCGTGCGCCGCCAGATGCGTGCGGGCTCAACGCTTGTAGCCTTCGAGATCGAAGGCGGCAAGGCCGCCGCATTTCGCTTCCAGGACGCGCTCAAGCTTGTGCGCATCAGCAACAATCTCGGCGATGCCAAGAGCTTGATCACCCATCCGGCCACCACGACCCACCAGCGCCTTACGCCGGCCGCGCGCGCCGAGCTCGGCATCAGTGACGGGCTGGTGCGGCTCTCATGCGGGCTGGAGCATCCGGACGATTTGGTCGACGATTTGTTGACAGCGCTGAAGGCGGCGTAGCGCTTTGTTATCCGGCTCCGCATGCGCGCCTCAAGGTGGCGCGCACGCGGTCGGGACAAAGCGCCGCCGCAACGCCCTCGCGGTGATTACCGCATCGCCTGCATCCCAACCGCGGTGGCGGTGGGCCGCGTTGCGGCCTCGGCGATCGCAATGCCCAGCGCCTTGGCGAGGCAGGCGTAGCTCCAATCGTTCATGTGCAGCCCGTCCGACGACACGAAGGTGTCGAACGGCAGGTGCTCGGTCTCGTACCAGCGCCGCATCAACTCGAAGCGGTGAAAGAGACCGACATGCTCCGTCTTCGCCGCGGTAGCGATCAGCGCGACCATCTCGGCGACGTGCGGCTTAGCGAGGACGCGCGGCGCGTATTGCGGATCGATCAAGATGACCTCGGTGCCAGCCGCTTTGAGACGCGCGAGCCCCTCGCGCAGAAGCGAGGCGTGCGGAGGCACAGCTCTATCCCGCAGCAGCGAATTCGTGCCGAGCTGCCACAGCACCAGATCGGGTTTTTCGGTAATGACGGCGCTGTCGAGACGCGCGAGCATCCCCGCGATTTCGTCGCCATTGATTCCACGGTTGAGCACCGTGATGTCGTGTCCCGGAAAGCGGCGGGCAAGATCCTCCGCCAAGCGGCTCGGATAAGAGGCGGACGAGGTGCTTGCGCCGGCGCCGTAGGTGGATGAGGAGCCGAGCGCCACGATTTTGATCGGCTTGCCGCTGGCGAGGAGTCTGCCGATCCGCGGCAACGGGCGATCGAAGCGCACTTGCTCGAGGGTGGGCGCGCATGCGGCGCCCCGCGCGATCGCGCCGGCGGATGGCAGCGCGGCGGGAGCAGCGACAGGCGTCTGTGCCCGCGCCGGAAGCAATGCAATTAGTGCCGCCGTCGCAACGGCCCCGAGCAGGGCCCCACGACCCAAAAAGACCTGACAATGCATGCTGTAAGTTTCATCCCTCTGGAGGTTTTTTCCCTCGTTTGACGCCTGTTTATTGCGCCGCCTTCGACTCGGGATGCAAATGGGCGGCATCGATAATCATAGAGGCAATGCCCCGGCCGATGCAATCGTGCACGCGCTGGGCCAGCACATTATCCTTTCCGGCGGCGTAGAGATCAAACGCGCCGGTATCGGACCAATGCCGCATAATGGCCAGCCGGTCAAACAGCGGAATCTCGTGCTGCTGCGCCACCACCCGCATGTTGTCCGCGTACGGGCCGAGCGGAACCATGATGTCGGTGCGGGGACTGTACTGCATGTTCATCAAAATGACGTCGGCGCCGCCTTTGTGCAGCGTCTCGACCCCTTCCTCGAGCGCCGCCCTGAACTCGTCGGGGTCGATCCTGCGGATGGCATCGAGCGTTCCGGTTTGCCAGATCACCAGGTCGGGCTTCTCGTCGTTCACCAATTTTTCCATGCCCTTGGCCAAGTCCTCCGTCGTCATCCGGGTTCTCACGAGGCTGACGACCTTGACCGCGACCGAAGGAAGCTTCGCTTTGAGCGCGGCCTCAAGCCGCGCCGGATAGGCCGAGCGCGGGCCCTCGGGGCCTGCGAGAATAGAGGAACCGGTTCCGACGACGGCGATGGTGAGCTTTTTCTCCTTCTGGACGGCCTCGGCGACATGCTTCAACTCGTTACTTCCAACCAACAAATAGCCGGGGATGTCGCAGGGCTCCGCGGCAATGGCCGCGCCGGCCAGGCTCCATAGGGCCGCAGCCACGGCGGCCAACGTTGCAACGCGCGTCTTCATGCCTCGCCTCCCGCGAGATCCGCGTCCGGCGTTTTCTTCGGGCGCGATCCGGGGCTACGTCCTTCTGCCCTCTTATACCAGGTTAGCAAGCCTGCCACCGCAACCATAACGATAATGCCCAGCGCGCTGAGCAGGAATTGCATCCAGATCGCGCCCGAAATCTCGACCATGGCAAAATGCGCGGCAAAGGACAGGAAGACGCCTAGGCAGAAGATTTCCAGCGAGTGCTGTCCGCACACAATCGGCGCCCACAGCCAACGCGATTTCAGTACCGGCCACTCGCGGGGAATGAACCTCACCGTCACCACCGCCAGCGCCAGAAAATGCGCAAAGCGCAGGACATCGAGATTGACCTTGTCGATCGGGTAGATCAGCTGTTCCAGCCGGTGCGGAACGTACTGGCCCATGCCGGGCAGGTACCAGGTCAGCGTAATGACGAAGGCGAACAAGAGATACGCGACCGCTACGCCCAAGGTCACCCGCGACTGCAACACCGCGCCGAGCCGTTGCGCTCCCCCCAGCGCGCACCAGGCACCGAACACGAACAACAATTGCCAGGCGAACGGATTGAAGAACCAGTGGCCTTCGGGATAGCTCGGCAGATTCCAGTTGAAGTGCCAGGTGAGCACGTAGAGCAGCACCGAAGCGCCGAGCGCAAGCGAAGCTCTAAACTGCAGCAGCCACAGGGTCGGCGGAAATAGGAGCAGCAAGATGATGTAGAGCGGCAATATGTCCATGTTGGCCGGCTTGAACTTGAGCAGCAGCGCCTCGACGATCGTCACCTCCGGCTGTTTGAGAAAGTCGAGAATGTTCATCTCTTCGGCAAAGAGCGGGTTCTCGAAACTGGTGGCGACATAGGAAATTTCGGCGAGATAGATTGCGAACAGGAACACGTGGGCGACGTAGATTTGCCAGGCTCGCCGCAGGATGTGGGCGCCGGCGATGACGAACCCGCGTTCGCGCATCTCTCTGCCGTAGACGAAAGCGGCGGTGTAACCGGAGACGAAGACGAAGATTTCAGTGGCGTCGCTGAAGCCATAGTTGCGGATCGTGCCCCAAGCGACCAGGTTGGAGGGAATATGGTCGAGGAAGATCAGCCAGAGCGCGATCCCGCGAAACAAGTCGAGCCGCAGATCGCGTCCAGTGGTGACCACCGGAGCGTGCATTTCGGGCGATCTTTCAGGCGGTGGTGAATGCATCTAAATCTAGTGGGCCTTCGCCCGGCTTGGAGGCCGCCCCGTCGCGACGGTTGCAGGCCGGGCGCCTAGGCTGTTCAGTAACGTCGTACACGTAACAAAGTGCCCGGAGCAGGTAGAGGGTCTCCGATGGATGCCCCTAAAGCAGCGTATCGTGCCGTGACCCGCCAGATCGAGGTCACGGCCACGCCCCGTTTCCTGCCCGAGCGCTCCTCCCCCGAGAACGGCTACTTCTTTTGGGCCTATACCATTACGCTCACCAATCTCGGGCGCGAAACCGTCCAGCTCAAAACACGTCATTGGCGCATCACCGACGCGCAAGGCCGCCTGCAGGAGGTGCGCGGCGTGGGCGTGGTCGGCGAAGAGCCGGTGCTCAAGCCGGGCGAGAATTTCGAATATACCAGCGGCGTCCCGCTGCCTACGGCTTCCGGTTTCATGACGGGAACCTACGGAATGGTGACCGCGGCGGGCGAAAAGTTCGACATCGACATTCCTGCTTTCTCCCTCGATGCCCCGCAGCGGGGGCGCACGATTAACTGATACCAACGGTCTCATTTCTGGCTCGTCATGCCCGGCCTTGTGCCGGGCATCCACGTCTTAAGTTTCCTATGACGCAAGACGAGGATGGCCGGGACAAGCCCGGCCATGACAGCGCCCGTCGGTAGCGACATTAGCGACGGCACAAGGCCTCGCAGCTCACGCTCCCCACCATCACTATGATGGCTCGCGCAGCTCCAACGGCTCGAATACATAGGTCGAGTTGCAAAACTCGCAGGTCACCGTGATCTTGCCGTTCTCGACCATGTGGTCGCGGTCGTCCTGGGGAAAGCAGCGTAGCATTTGTTCGACTCGTTCGCGCGAACATGAGCATTGGGCTTCTAAATCCCGGCTGCGGAACACGCGCACGCCCCGCTCATTGAACAGCCGGTAGAGCAACCGTTCGGCCGACGTGTCGGGATCGAGCAGTTCGAGGTCCTCGACGCTCGCGACCAGCGCGCGGCCCTCGACCCAGGCGTCATCCTCCGGCGCCGTTGGCAGCTCGATGCCTTCCGGCACATCGCCGGGGTCGAGGTCGGCCCGCCGGGCGCGCTCCGGCGACTGGGGCAGGAACTGCAACAGCAGCCCGCCCGCGCGCCAGCGGTGTCGCGCGCCATCGGCGCCCGCCCGCAGCTCCTCGGCGACGGCCAAGCGCACCCGCGTGGGGATCTGCTCCGAGCGCAGAAAATATTCGTGCGCCGCGTGTTCGAGCCCCTTGCCCTCGAGCGCGACGATGCCCTGATAGCGCGCGGTGTCCGGTCCCTGGTCGATGGTCATGGCGAGGTGCCCGCGGCCGAGCAGCGCGCCCGCATCGGCGGCACCTGCCGCAATAGCGGCGGCGACACGGGCAGAATCGAAGCGGGCGCAGCCGCGCACCTTGCCGGGCGTGGTGTAGTCGATGACCAGCATGCGCACCGGCCCGTCGCTCTGGGTCTGAAGGATGAAGCGACCTTCGAATTTCAAGGTCGAGCCAAGCAGCACGGTGAGCACGATCCCCTCGCCCAAAAGCTTCGCCACCGGCGCGGGATAGCTGTGGCGCGACAGAATCGTGTCGATCGCCGGGCCGAAGCGCACGACCCGGCCGCGCAGGTCCAGTGCCTCGACCTTGAAGGGCAAAATCGTGTCGTCGGCGGAGGTGACCGCGGGCGCGCGTGCGGGAATTTCCATGCGGGGATCGGACATAATCCCTCTTTATATAGTCCCGAGCGGCGACGAGGTCAGTCCCGCTTTCGCTGGCGCCTGCTGGCGTGAATTGGGATGAGCGCGAGCGCTGACGCTCCGCGGGTGGGTTTCGCCTCCCTCAACCTACCCTACACGGCTTCGGCCGAACTCAGCCAGCGTTCAGGCACCAGGCCAAAATGCCTTTTTGGGCGTGCAGGCGGTTCTCGGCCTCGTCGAACACAATCGAATGCGGCCCATCGATCACCTCGTCCGTGACTTCCTCGCCGCGATGCGCCGGCAGGCAATGCATGAAAACCGCGCGCGGATTGGCCAGTGCCATCAAACGGGCGTTGACCTGATAGCGCTTGAGCAGGTTGTGGCGGCGTTGGCCGTCCTTGTCGCCCATCGAAACCCACGTGTCCGTCACCACGCAATCCGAGCCGCGCACCGCCTCCTCCGGTTCGCTGCCAATGCGGATCGCGGCGCCTGAACTCTTAGCCCAGTCGATCAACCACTTTTTCGGAGCGAGCTCAGGGGGGGTCGCGACCTGTAAGCGAAAATCGAAACGCTCGGCGGCATGCATCCAAGAGGTAAGAACGTTGTTGGCGTCACCGGTCCAGGCCACGGTCTTGCCGCGAATGGGCCCGCGATGCTCTTCGAACGTCATGACGTCGGCGAGCACCTGGCATGGATGCGAGCGACGCGTGAGGCCGTTGATGACCGGCACGGTCGCGTGCCGCGCGAGCTCGGTCAGCATGTCATGATCGAGCGTGCGCAGCATGATGATGTCGACATAGCGCGAGAGGACCCGCGCCGTGTCGGCGATGGTCTCCCCTCGCCCGAGTTGCATCTCCTGGCCGGTCAGCAAGATGGCCGTGCCCCCGAGTTGGCGCATGGCGACGTCGAAGGATACGCGCGTGCGGGTCGACGGCTTGTCGAAGATCATGGCAAGCGTGCGCCCCTCGAGCGGCCGCGCGCCGCGATCGCGGCGCGCTTTCATGGCGCGGCTCGTCTCGATCATCCCGCGCAGCTCTTGCGGGGGGATGTCGATGAGATCGAGGAAGTCGCGGCCTTTCATCTGGCCGCTCCTCGCTTCTGCAGTGTTTCCTGTGCCTTGGCGATGCGGGCGCAGGCCCGCTCCAGGCGCCTGATCGCTTCGGCCACTTCCTCCTCGCTTATGATGAGCGGAGGCAGCAGCCGCACGACATTGTCGCCGGACCCGGCCGCAATCATCTCCTCTGCCCGCAACTCATCGATCAATTCAGCGCTCGGCACCACGGTGCGCAGTCCGACGAGAAGTCCTTCCCCACGCAGTTCGGCCACCACGGTGGGATAGCGGTCCGCGATCGCGGCGAGCTTTTGCTTGAGCACAAGCGACAGTCGGCGCACGCGCTCGAGAAAACCTTCCGCGAGCACCACATCGAGTACTGCGCCCGCAACCGTCATCGCGAGCGGGTTGCCGCCGAAGGTCGAGCCGTGCGTGCCCGTCGTCATACCCCTGGCCGCCTCGGCAGTTGCGAGGCAGGCCCCGAGGGGAAAGCCACCGCCCAAGGCCTTGGCCAGCGCCATGATGTCGGGCGTGACGCCACAGCGCTGATAGGCGAAGAGCTCGCCGGTGCGGCCGATGCCGGTGTGCACCTCATCGAACACCAACAGCAAGCCATGCTCGTCGCACAATCGCCGCAGCGCGCGCAGGAACTCGCTCGGCACCACGCGCACGCCGCCCTCGCCGATGATCGGCTCGATCAGGATCGCGGCGGTTTCGGGTCCGACCGCCCGTTTGGTCGCTTCGAGGTCGCCGAACGCCACCTGGTCGAAGCCCTGGACCACCGGACCGAACCCGTCGAGATAGCTCTTGCGCCCGCCGGCGGCCAGCGTCGCGAGCGTGCGGCCGTGGAAGGCGCCCTCGAACGTGATCATGCGGTAGCGTTCGACTCGCCCGCTCGCCGATTGATATTTGCGCGCCATTTTGATCGCGCACTCCACAGCTTCGGCGCCGGAATTGCCGAAAAACACCACGTCCGCGAAGCTCGCCGCGCATAGGCGCTGGGCGAGCCGCTCGCTCTCGGGGATGCGGTAAAGATTGGAGACATGCCAGACCTTGTGGGCCTGCTTCGTGACCGCTTCAACGAGGTGCGGATGTGCGTGCCCGAGGGCGTTGACGGCAACGCCCGATGTGAAATCGAGGTAGCGCTCGCCGTTGGTCGCAATGAGCCACGCGCCTTCCCCGCGCTCGAAGGCAAGATCGACGCGCGCGTAGGTCGGCAGCAAGTGCGAAGTTTGGGTGCTATTCATCGACGAGCCGACAATCCGCGGAAACGAAATGTGCCGCCTCTCCGGGCGGCACGGTAAGGTATTTTATTGCTGCATGCTCGCCTGTCAACATCAGGCAATGGCCGCGCCGGCAGTGGCAAACGTCAGCCGCAATACACAGGCGTGCAGATAAGTGTGGACGCATTGACCGACGCGGACAGAACATGTGGACGCAGGCCGACGGGACTCTTGCGCCCGACTCCCGCCATATTGTAGCTTTTCCATCGTCGAATACGACATTTCGTGCGGCGGACAGTTACTAGCGTCAATCGGTAGCGCGGGTACGCGTCGGGCAACTGATCGTTGCCCAGACCCGCAGTGGGATTCTGTCTCCGCCGTCGCGGCTGGGGAGGAATTTGATATGACTTGGACCGACGAACGCGTCGAAACGCTGAAGAGGCTGTGGGCCGAGGGCCTATCGGCAAGTCAAGTCGCCGCGGCGCTAGGCGGCGTGACCCGCAATGCGGTGATCGGCAAGGTGCATCGGCTCGGACTCTCTGCACGTGCCAAGTCGCCGTCCTCGGCCGCCCCGCGCCCGCGCAAGCCGCGCGCCCATTCGCACATGCTGCGGGTCGCGCGGTCTTCGATCCGCGGCAATACCGCGCTTGCCCACGCCTATGAGTTCGACATCGAGCCGGAGTCGGAGCTCATCGACAACGTCATCCCGCTCGGCCAGCGCCGGAGCCTGCTCGAGCTCACGGAGGAAACCTGCCGCTGGCCGATTGGGGATCCGGGGCAGCCCGATTTCTTCTTCTGCGGCGGGCAGACTATCACCGGCCTGCCCTATTGCGCCTATCACTCGCGCGTGGCCTACCAGCCGCCGCATCTGCGCCGGGATCGACGGCCGTTCCGAGGCTAGATAACACCAGTGGCGCTGAATTCGTCATGGCCGGGTTTGTCCCCGGCCATCCACGTCTTTGCCCCAGTCAAAGAATCAAGACGTGGATGCACGCGCCAAGCGCGGGCATGACGAGTTAGGAAGGCTTTGTGATTGATCAAGCGGTCTTGCCGAAGCGATCATCGAGCGCATAGCCGGCACCGCGCACAGTGCGGATCGGGTCGGTGGCGTGGCCGCGGTTGAGCGCCTTGCGCAGCCGGCCCACATGGACGTCCACCGTGCGCTCATCAATGTAGATCTGGCTGCCCCAAACACCGTTGAGCAGCTGTTCGCGCGAGAAGACGCGGCCGGGCCGCTCCATCAAAAACTCAAGCAGCCGATACTCGGTCGGGCCGAGGTCGATCGCGCGGCCGCCGCGCGAGACCCGTCTTTTCTCGCGGTCCACCTCAAGGTCGCCGAACGACAGCACGTCGGCGACGCGCTCGGGCAATGCGCGCCGCAATAGCGCACGCACGCGCGCGCTCAATTCAGGAACCGAGAACGGCTTGACGATATAGTCGTCGGCCCCGGTCGCCAGCCCGCGCACCCGTTCGCTCTCCTCGCCGCGGGCGGTGAGCATGATGATCGGTAATCGTTTGGTTTCCGCGCGGGCGCGCAATCGGCGGCAGAGCTCGATTCCAGAAAGGCCCGGCAGCATCCAGTCGAGGATGACGAGATCGGGCGCGTGCTCCTTGAGCAGTAAATCGGCCTCGTCCCCGCGGACGACCGTTTCGACCGCATAGCCCTCCGCCTCGAGGTTGTAGCGCAGCAGCAGCGATAGCGCTTCCTCGTCCTCGACGATCAGGATGTTGGCTTTCATTCGTCCGCCGTCCTTCTCATTTCTCCGCTGCGAGAGTTGCGAAGGCGGTGGTGTCCCCCTTACGCCGCTGATCGGCGATCGCATGGCCTTCGACCATGTAATAAACGGTCTCTGCGATGTTGGTGGCGTGATCGCCCATGCGCTCGATATTCTTGGCGCAGAACATGAGATGGATACAGAAGGTGATGTAGCGCGGATCCTCCATCATATAGGTCAACAGCTCGCGGAACAGCGACGTGCAGATGGCATCGATCTCCTCGTCGCCGTTCCAGACCGCCAGCGCCTTCTTGAGATCATGGCGAGCATAGCTGTCGAGCACCTCTTTGAGCTGGGCGAGAACCATGGAGCCCATATGCTCGACGCCGCGGATCAGTTGCGGCGGGTGAAATTCCCCATCGAGGGCCATGACCCGCTTGCCGATGTTCTTGGCGAGATCGCCGATGCGCTCGAGGTCGTTGGAGACCCGCAACGCCCCGACGATTTCCCGCAAGTCGACTGCCATGGGCTGCCGGCGGGCGATCGTCAGCACGGACTTTTCCTCGATCTCCGCCTGCAGCGCATCGATGGCGGAGTCGGCTTCCACGGTCCGCTGCGCGCGATCGGCGTCGCGTTGCGCAAGCGCATCGACCGCGTCCGCGACCTGCTTCTCAGCGAGACCGCCCATCTCTGCCACCAAGCGGGTTAGCTCTTGCAGATCGACGTCGAAGGCCTTGGCGGTGTGATCGGAGACGACCATGTGTTTCGTCCTGGCTGGCGAACCCGTGCGACTTAGCCGAAGCGGCCCGTGATGTAGTCCTGCGTGCGTTTGTCGCTGGGCGCGGTGAACATTTTGCTGGTGGTATCGAACTCGATCAGCTCCCCGAGATACATGAAGGCGGTGAAGTCGGACACACGCGCCGCCTGCTGCATGTTGTGGGTCACGATCACGATCGTGTATTCCTCTTTGAGCTCATCGATCAATTCTTCGATCTTCGCGGTCGAGATTGGATCGAGCGCCGAGCACGGCTCGTCGAATAGGATCACCTCGGGCTCGACCGCGACGGTGCGCGCGATGCACAGCCGCTGCTGCTGGCCGCCGGAGAGGCTGAGCCCATTGGCGCCGAGCTTGTCCTTGACCTCCTCCCACAGCGCGGCGCGGCGCAGCGAGGTCTCGACCCGGTCGGAAAGCTCCGAGCGCGGCAGCCGCTCATAGAGCCTGATGCCGAAAGCGATGTTCTCGTAAATCGACATCGGAAACGGCGTCGGCTTCTGGAACACCATGCCGATGCGCGCGCGCAACAGGTTAAGGTCCTGCTTGGGGGAGAGAATGTCCTCGCCGTCGAACAGGACCTCGCCCTCCGCCCGCTGGTTGGGATAGAGATCGTACATGCGGTTGAGAATGCGCAGCAGCGTGGACTTGCCGCAGCCGGAGGGACCGATGAAGGCGGTCACCCGGTTCTGGTAGAGCGGCAAACTGATGGCTTTGAGCGCTTTATTATCGCCGTAGTAGAAGTCGAGGTTGCGGATGGACACCTTCTCGGCCAAGCCGCCCGTGCTGACCGGGGCGTGGGTGACGGTGGGAACGGCAACCGAGGCGACATTCATGACTGTGTTCTCGATGCGGAGAGTGCACGCGCGACGATGGAGAGCGCGAGCACGGTGAAGGTGATGATCAAGGCTCCCGCCCACGCCAGCACCTGCCAGTCCTTGTAAGGCGAGAGCGCGAACTGGAAGATGACGGTCGGCAGGCTCGCCATCGGGGCGTTCAGGTTGGTGCTCCAAAACTGATTGTTGAGCGCGGTGAACAAGAGCGGCGCGGTCTCGCCGCTGATGCGGGCGGTCGCGAGCAGTACGCCGGTGATCATGCCGGCCTTGGCGGCTCGGTAGCAGACGGTCGTGATCACGAACGCGCGCGGCGTTCCAAGCGCCGCCGCAGCCTCGCGCAATTGGTTCGGCACGAGGATCAGCATGTCTTCGGTGGTTCGCACCACCACCGGTATGACGATGACAGCGAGCGCGACGGCGCCCGCGAGCCCGGAGAAATGTCCCATCGGCGCGACCATCACCTCGTAGATGAATAGGCCGACCACAATCGAAGGCGCGCTGAGCAGGATATCGTTGATGAAGCGCACGACGGATGTCACGCGGTCGTGCCGCCCATATTCGGCCATGTAGGTGCCGGCCAGAATTCCGATTGGAGTGCCGATGAGCACGGCCAGGACCGTCAGAATGAGGCTGCCGATAATGGGATTGAGGAGGCCGCCGGTGGCTCCGGGCGGCGGCGTCATCTCGGTGAACACCGCGAGCGAGAGGCCGGAGAAGCCCTCCCACAGCAGCACGGCGAGAATCACCACCAACCAGCCCAGCCCCACCAACGTCGCGGCCAGCGAGAGCCCCATCATGATCCGGTTGCGGCGGCGGCGCGCGGCATAAAGCGCGTTCATTGGTTCATCCGATCCGGCGCTCGATGCGCAACAGCATGTAACGGGCTATCGCAAGCACGATGAAGGTGATCACGAAAAGGATGAGACCCAGCGCGATCAACGACGAGGTATAGAGGTCACCGACCGCTTCGGTGAATTCATTGGCGATCGTCGCCGAAATCGTCGTGCCGGGCGCCAGCAGGGAGGACGACACCCTGTGGGCGTTGCCGATCACGAACGTCACCGCCATCGTCTCACCGAGCGCCCGTCCGAGCCCCAGCATCACGCCGCCGATCACGCCGACGCGGGTGTAAGGCAGCACGACATAGCGCACGACCTCCCACGTGGTGCAGCCGATGCCATAGGCGGCTTCCTTCAGCACTGGCGGCACGGCATCGAAAACATCGCGCGAGATCGAGGTGACGAAGGGGAGCACCATGATCGCGAGGATCAGGCCCGCCGTGAGCATGCCGATGCCATAGGGCGGACCGGCAAACAGCATCGACAACACCGGGATATTGCCAAAGACGGCAATGAGGAATGGTTGCAAGGTCTCCTGCAGGAACGGCGCGAATACGAACAGGCCCCAGATGCCGTAGATGATGCTAGGGATCCCCGCCAGCAGCTCGATGGCGATTCCAATGGGCCGCCGCAGCCACATTGGGCACAGCTCGGTGAGAAACACGGCGATCAGCAGCCCGAGTGGCACCGCGATCAGCATCGCAATGAACGACGTGACGAGGGTGCCGTAGATCGGCGCGAGCGCGCCGAATTTCTCCGTAACCGGGTTCCAGCGTTCCTCGACAAGGAAATTGAGGCCAAAAGTCCGAAGCGCCGGCAGCGAGCCGTCGATGAGGGAAATGATGACGCCGCCGAGAAGGATCAACACGCCGAGCGCCGCGGCGCGGGTGAGAATGCGGAAAATGATATCGATGACACGCAGCCGATTGAGCGCCTTGGCCCGCGCGGCGACCCCGTAGGCCTCGATCACATCGCCCTGCAGCGCAACGTCGACCACGGATCGCCTCCTGACGGGCTGCATCCCGGCTCTCCTGCGGATGTCGGGGGGAGAGCCAAAATCAAAACGGCCTCTTGGCCGCCGCACAAGTCCCATTCGGGACGGAAAAGGGAAGGGCCGCCGAGAGGGGCCCTTCCTAAATCATCACACTTAACGGGCCATCGCGTAGAGCGGCTTGCCTGAGGCGTCCTTCACCTCGCCCGCCCAAGTCTTCTTGACGCTGTCGACGACGTTCTTCGGCATTGGAATGTAATCGAGTTCCTCCGCCATCTTGGCACCCTTCTCGTAGGACCAGGCGAAGAACTTGAGCGCCTCGGCGGCGGCCGCCGGATCCTGCGGCTTCTTGTACATCAAGATCCAGGTCGCCGCCGTCATCGGCCAGGATTCCGCGCCCGGCTGATTGGCGAGAATGACGCCGTAGCCTGGCACCGAATTCCAGTTGGCATTGGCCGCAGCCGCCTGGAAAGTCGCAGAGGTCGGCTCAACGGTCTTGCCGTCCTTGTTGACCATCTTCGTGTGGGTCAGCTTGTTTTGCTTGGCATAGGCATACTCGACATAGCCGATCGAGCCTTTCGTCTGCGCAACGTTGTTGGCAACACCTTCATTGCCTTTGGCGCCGATCCCAACCGGCCACTCGACCGACGTATTGAAGCCGACCTTTGATTTCCAGTCCGGACTAACTTCGGCCAGGTAATAGGCAAAGTTGTACGTCGTACCCGAGCCGTCCGAGCGATGCACGACCGCGATCGGCTGTGACGGCAGCTTGGCGGACGGGTTAAGCTTGGCGATCGCTGGATCGTTCCAAGTCTTGATCTCTCCAAGGAATATCTTGGCGAGCGTCGGGCCATCGATCACAAGATCGCCAGACTTGATTCCGTCGATGTTGACCACGGGCACGATCCCGCCCATGACCATCGGAAACTGAATAAGCCCGCTCTCGTCCAGTTCCTTGCCGGGCAACGGCGCATCAGTGGCGCCGAAGGTGACGGTCTTCGCTTTGATCTGTTTGATGCCGCCGCCCGAGCCGATCGACTGATAGTTCAGCCCGTTGCCGGTTTCCTTCTTATAGGTGTCGGCCCATTTCGCGTAGATTGGATAGGGGAATGTGGCGCCGGCACCCGATATGTCGATGGCAAGCGCGGGCCCGTTCGCCGCCGCGGCGATGAAGCCGGCTGCCATGAGCGTGTGGAAAAGTTTCAAGGCTCTCTCCTGTTTGCTTGGTGACGGAGAACTCAAAGCGGCCTCGGGTTTCGACCCGCGGCTCGTGTGCTCTTCCGTACTTTGATTCTTTTGCTGGTGGTTTAGTTCGGCCGTACGCTCAGAAGGACCAATGGAGACGTCAAGTTCCCCGATCGATTCCGCGGCCGCCAGCATCCCTACGTACCCCATGTCATCGTTCTATGATGGTTCGATGACACTTGGATGACGGCGCAAGCCATTGTGGGTAGTGGCGAAGTTTACGTTTTGCCGTTTCTGGAGGCGCAAAGGACCGCACGTGCGAGCCGCCCGAGCCGCTTGTGCGCAGGCGCGAAGTCCCTAAGCTTGCTCGCAAATCCCCTCCGCACCGGGGAAATCCCTTCCCGCCGCCCCGGCGACGCCGGCATGCATAGGAATATAAAGAGTGATGGCTGACGAAGGGCTCCCCGTCATTGCACGCTTTGAGGTGCACCGGCGCAGCTATCTTGCGCCGGACGGTACGGTGCTGCGCCCGCTCCCCGACTTTGCCTCCGATATGTCGAAGCTGCTCGCGCTTTACCGCGGCATGGTGCTCACGCGTGCATTCGACCTCAAGGCGGTATCCCTGCAGCGCACCGGCCGGCTCGGAACATACGCGGTGTCGCTCGGTCAAGAGGCGGTCTCGGTCGGCATTGCCAGCGCCATGCGCGAGGAGGACGTGCTGCTTCCCTCTTACCGTGACAATGGCACCTTGCTTTGGCGCGGAACGAAGATGGAGGAGATCCTTTTATTTTGGGGCGGCGACGAGCGCGGCAACCTATCCTCCGGTCCCGCTCACGATTTCCCCTACTGCATTCCGGTCGGATCGCAGGCGCCCCAGGCCGCGGGCGTCGCCTACGCGTTCAAACTGAGAAAGGAGCCGCGCGTTGCAGTTTGCCTGTTCGGCGACGGCGCCACCTCCAAGGGCGACGTGTGGGAAGCGATGAACTTCGCTGGCGTACACAAATTGCCGCTGCTGTTCGTCGCCAACAACAATCAATGGGCGATCTCCGTGCCGCTCAAGCTGCAAACGGCGTCGCAGACGCTGGCACAGAAGGCGATCGCCGCGGGTTTTATCGGCGAGCAGGTTGACGGCAACGACGTCATCGCCGTGCGCGCCGCAGCGGAGGAGGCGATCGCGCAGGCTCGCGCGGGTGGCGGGCCGCGGCTGATCGAGGCGCTGACCTATCGGCTGAGCGACCATACGACCGCTGATGACGCGGCGCGCTACCGTCCACCCGAGGAGGTTCAGACGCGCTGGAAGGAGGAGCCGATCGTGCGGCTGCGCGCCTATCTCGTCAGCCAAAAAGCGTGGGGCAAGGCGCAGGAGGAAGAGCTCGCGGCCGAGTGCCAGAAAGAGATCGAGGCGGCGATCGAGCGCTATCTGGCATCCTCGCCGCGCGCGCCTGAGACGATGTTCGATCATCTCTACGCCGAGCTGCCGCGAGCCTACGCGAGCCAGCGAGGGGAGCTCAGCCGAGGCTCGGATGCCTGAGCTGACACTGGTCGAAGCCATCAATCTGGCGTTGGCCCGCGCGATGGAAGAGGACGCCAACGTAGTGGTGCTGGGCGAGGACGTCGGGGTCAACGGCGGCGTCTTCCGCGCCACCGTAGGACTGCAGCAACGCTTCGGCGCCGAGCGGGTGATCGACACGCCGCTCGCCGAACTCCTGATCAGCGGGCTCTGCGTCGGCATGGCGGCGCAAGGGCTCAGGCCCGTGGGCGAAATCCAGTTCATGGGGTTCCTTTATCCCTGCATCGATCAGCTCGTGAATCATGCCTCACGGCTGCGCAACCGAACCCAGGGCCGGCTCTCTTGCCCCATGGTGCTGCGCACGCCGCATGGCGGCGGCATCCGCGCGCCCGAGCATCATTCCGAGAGCACCGAAGCCATGCTTGCCCATATCCCGGGCCTGCGTGTCGTCATGCCGTCCTCGCCGGAGCGCGCCTATGGGCTTTTGCTCGCATCGATCCGCGATCCGGACCCGGTGGTGTTTCTCGAGCCGACGCGCATTTATCGCGCCGCGAAAGGACAAGTGGAGGATACCGGCGAAGCGCTACCGCTCGACGTTGCATTCGTGCTGCGACAAGGCCGCGACGTGACCCTCATCAGCTGGGGCGCGGTGGTGAAGGAGACGCTCGCCGCCGCCGACGAGCTCGCCGCCCAGAGCATCGACGCGGAAGTCATCGATCTTGCGACGCTGAAGCCGTATGATGAGGAGACCGTGGTCGCCTCGGTCACGAAGACGGGACGCTGCGTCATCGTGCACGAGGCGGCGCGCACCGGAGGCTTCGGTGCCGAGATTGCCGCGCTCATCGCCGAGCGCGGGCTCACCTCGCTGCTGGCGCCAATCGCGCGAGTGACCGGCTACGACACGGTGATGCCGCTGCCGCGGCTCGAGCAGCGCTATATTCCTTCGGTCGCTCGCATCGTCGCGGCCACACACAAAGTCTGCGAATTCGCTTGAAACGTAGAGCACGGTTCGTCCATGCGCCAATTCTTATTCCCGGATCTCGGCGAAGGACTCGAAGAAGCTGAGATCGTCACCTGGCACGTCAATGAGGGTGATCGCGTTGTCGTCGATCAGCCGCTGGTATCGGTCGAAACCGACAAAGCGGTCGTCGAAGTCCCCTCCCCCTGGAGCGGCCAGATCGCGCGCTTATTCGGAGCCAAGGGCGATCTGATCAAAGTCGGCGCACCCCTCGTCGAATTCGCCGAAGGTGAGCGAGGAGATACCGGCACTGTCGTCGGCGAGCTCGGTCAGGAGGAGAAGGCGCATCGGGAAGTGGCAGCGCCCGCACCTGCGCCGGCGCGAACCTTGCAAGTGCTTCCGGCCGTGCGGGCGCTCGCGCGCAAGCTCGACGTCGATCTCAACCTCGTGCAAGCGACCGGACCCGGCGGCACCATCACGCGGGCGGATGTAGAGCGCGCGGCAAAGAGTCTCGCCGAAGCGGGGCCGGCCGAGCCGCTGCGCGGCATGCGCCGCGCGATGGCGCAACGCATGGCGGCGGCGCACACGGAAGTGGTGCGCACCACGGTGACGGATGAGGCGGACATCGAGGATTGGCAAAAAGAAGAAGACGCCACCATCCGCGTCGTGCGCGCGATCGCAGCGGCCTGCCGTGCCGAGCCCTCGCTCAACGCCTGGTATAATGCCGAGGCGGGCGAGCGGCGGCTGATCAAGCGCGTCGATATCGGCATTGCGGTCGACACCGAGGGTGGCCTCATCGTGCCGGTCTTGCGCAATGTGGGAGAGCGCGACGCGCGCGACTTGCGCGCCGGCCTCGACCGGCTGCGCGCCGACGCCGCGGCGCGTTCGATCCCGCCGGAGGAGCTGCGCGGCGCAACGATCACGCTGTCGAACTTCGGCATGATCGGCGGACGCTTCGCCAATCTCATCGTCGTTCCACCGCAGGTGGCAATCATTGGCGCGGGCCGCATCGACCAGCGCGTGTTGGTGCACAACGGCGCCCCCGCCGCGCGGCGCGTGCTGCCCCTCTCGCTCACGGTCGACCATCGCGTGGTGACGGGCGGAGAGGCGGCGCGCTTCCTGATGGCGCTCAAGGCGGATCTGGAGCGCGCATCGTAGCACGCGAGGCCGCGGCTTCGGCCAACGTCGGCGGCCACTCAGGCGTGTCCTCGCAAATCGCCAGTGTCAGGCGATCGCTGGCTGATGTCCGCTTTGCGCCTGCTTGGCCGTCCTGGCGAAAACCTCGCGCGCCGCATTCACGGCGGCCCTGTCCACCACCGGGTACCCCATCTCCCGGAGGACAATTTCGAAGGCGCCAAGCGCGGCGATCATGTCAGCCTCGGAGATCGCCCCCATCGTCCCCCAACGCCACATCTTCCCGGCCATCTTGCCCTGTCCACCCGAGATCACGACGCCATGCTTATCGAGCAGCTTCGTCAACACCGTCTTGTTGTCGAGGCCGTGCGGCGTCAGGATGCCCGTGACGGTGACCGAATGCACGCCGTCGCGTGAGAAGATCTGCATCCCCAGTGCCTTAACAGCTTGATGAAGCGCCTCGGTGTAGCGCGCGTGACGCGCCCATACGTTGCGCGCCCCTTCCCTTTCGTAAAGGTCGATCGCGACGTCGAGTGCAAAAGCGACCGAGACCGGTGGCGTCCATGGCGGCTCGCCTTTGTCGAAAAACTCTTTGTGCTTCTGTAAGTCGAAGTAGAAGCGAGGCGCATTGTTTTCCTTGATCTTCTTCCATGCGCGCGAGCTCACTGCGATCATCGCGAGCCCGGGCGGGCACGCGAGTGCCTTTTGCGACGCGGCGCACACGATATCGAGCTTCCACTCGTCCATCTTGAATTCGCTCGCGCCCAACCCGCTCACCGAGTCGACGACGACGTACGCGGGGTGATCCCCGATCGCGGGCGACATCGCGCCTAGATCGATTTGCACGCCGGTGGACGTTTCGTTGTGCGTCAACAGAATGCCGGTGATATTTTTGGTCCGGTCTGCGCGCAGCCGCGCAGCGAGCGCTTGGGGGTCGACTCCCTCGCCCCACGGCGTCTCGAGCATCTCGACGGTGCAGCCCCATAGCTTCGCAATCGCGGCAATCCGCTCGCCAAAAACGCCCGTTGGGCACGCGAGGACAGTGTCGCCCGGGCCGAACATGTTCGTGACCGCCGCCTCGAGGCTGCCTGTCCCCGATGAACCCATCAACAATACGTCGCCCTTGGTTGCGAAGATCGACTGCATGCGCTCTGCGATGCTGTGGAGCAGGCGCGCGTATTCGGGGCCGCGATGATTGATGAGCGGCTTCGCCATCGCGGCCAGCACGGGTTCGGAAACGGCAACAGGGCCAGGGATGAACAGCAGCATTGGGACAGCTACCAACCCATCAATTTCTTGGTGGCCTGCTCGTTCTCCTTGAGAAACTTGCGGTAGTTCTCGCCCTTAATGATCTGTGGGTCGAGCGCCAGCGCCTCGGCCTTAGCTTTGTGCTCCTTCGAGGCGATGGTCTTTTCCAGATACCCAATCAGGGCGATCTCGACATCCTTTGGCAGGCCTGCGGGCGCGGCGATGCCACGCGACACCGCCCACACCTCGTTGAAGCCCTGCTCGCGAAAGGTTGGCCCGTCGGGGATGAACGGCGAACGTTCGACCGACATCACTCCGAGGATACGGAACTGGCCGGCCTTGATGTCCTCGGCGACCTCGCTCACGTTGCAGGCAAGCACTTCGATATTGCCGGCGAGCACCTGGGTCTTGCCTTCCGGCGTGCCGCGGAAATGGACCATCTGGAAACTCGTTCCGGTGTTGGCACCAATGCCGAGTGCGGCGATGTGATCGTCGGTGCCGTGGCCGCCGCCGTTGAGCGTAATCGTCCCGGGGCGGCGTTTGGCCTCGTCGATGACGTCCTTGACGGTTTTGAACTTACTGTCGGGTCGCACTGCCCAAAGATTGGGATCGACGACATGGTTGATTAGCGGCGTGAAGCTCTCCAAGCTTTCTTTGCGCGCGCCGCCCTGCGATCGATCGAGATAGCCGGCGAACATGCTCGGCGCGTTGATGTAGCCGATGGTGTAGCCGTCGGGTTTGGACGCGGCCAGCGAGCCCCAACCAATCCAGCCGCCGCCGCCCGCTCGATTCTCGACCGTCACGGACTGGCTCAGGAGGGGTTCGAGATCCCTGGCGAGCAGTCGTGCCGAGACGTCGCTGCCGCCGCCTGCGGCATAGGGCACGATCACCAAAATCCCGCGGACGGGAAACTGCTGCGCGAGGGCGGGGACCTGTCCCACAACGCACAGCGCTGCCGCCCCCGTGGTTACGAGGACATCACGCCGGCTGACCATCATGTTCTCCTCCCTCGTGTCCGGGATGACGCGCCGCTTCGCTCATCCCCTGCGCGCGTCGCCCCCTCATCACCTCATTGTGTGCGCGGCGGGGCGCGCCACAGGCTCTTTGGCGTGAGACAGTGAACAGCGACTTCGCCCGCAGTTGGTGGGGCGATGCGGCAATCCATGGCCACGCTGGCCAAACCGTAGGCGTCGAGGCGATCAAGTTTCCGCTTCTCCGCGATCACATTGATCATCGCCATCGACGCGGCATCCATCGCATTGTTCAGATCGGCGTTGCTGCCAACGGTCACGTAATCAGTCGCCGTTTCCTTGCCCGGAAACTCCTTCGGAAATTGGCCGGCAATGTCGGGATAGTTCATGTTCACGCCGTAGGAGCGCGGGACGATCTTGTTGATCGTCACCTTGAGCACGTCGCCGGGCTCGGCGCCTTCGACATAGATCGGGCCGGTGAGCGTATGCGCGCCGCGGCCGGGCACCTCCTGGCGAATCTTCATCATCGTATCCAAGGTCGCGCCCGGCACGAGTCGATCGTGGAAATGCATCATTGTTTCCATGATGACGTTATCGCCAGGCTTGATGGTGAGCACCGGCTTCTGCGCGTTGTCGTACCAGCCCAATTGCGTGGTCTCCATGGTTGCCGGAAGCAGATGCACTTGTCCCGGAGCTCCGGTAGCAACTGCGACCGTCTGCGCGGTTGCCGTGCCATTGAAGATCGCGAGCAACATGGCGCCGAACATGCCCAGCGCTATCTTGAATTGCGTCCTCATGTGAGCCTCCCTTGATTGCAGACCGATGGCCATTACCCACGCTCGAGTGGATCCGGTGTCGTCCGGACGATCATCCGTTCGCCCATCTCACGTCGTGAGCCACTGGGTCCAGCGCTCGCGCAGCTGCGCAAGCCTTGGCGCGATCCAGGCGGCGTCGTGTTTGAACGCGACTTTTTCGTTCTCGGGCCAGGCCGGCGTCTGCCGCAGTCGCGCTTCGCTCATCAGCGCGCGCGCATCGGGATTGGCCGGCCCATAGGGCAACAGCATCGCGAAATTCGCCTGGGACTTTGCCTGCGCGACGAAATTGCAGAATTGCCACGCCGCCTTGGCATTGGGATCGCCTTTCGGCACCAGCAAATTGGCGTAATAGATTTCGGCGCCGTTCCAGACGATCTCGAGCGGCACTTTATCGTCGATCAGATCGACGGCGCGCGCGCTCCACATCGCCATCATGTCGACCTCGCCGTCGCGGATGAGCTGTTGCGATTGCGATCCCTCGCGCCACCACACTTTGATGTGTGGCTTGATCTCGCTCATCTTGCGGAAGGCACGATCGATATCCATGGGATAGAGCTGTTCGGGCGGCACGCAGTCGGCCAACAGCGCAAAGGCAAGGCAAGTGAACGAGCGGTCGTAGAGGCAACGGTTGCCCGGGAATCGCTTGACGTCCCAAAAATCGGCCCAGCTTCGCGGCCCGCTATTTGGAAACTTGTCCTTGCGGTACACCAGATTGGTGGCGAGCGAATAGCTGGTGATGCCGTACTCGCGCACCATGTGCGGCGGCAATTGATCGGTCTTCGCGGCTTCCTTGTCGACCTTCTCCAGCAATCCCTCGAGCACCGCCTGGGCGTATTCGACGTCGCCGAGATTGACCACGTCCCACTCGAAATGTCTGGTTTGCGCCTGCGCCTTGAGCTTGGCGAACGAAACGCCGGGCACCGTCTTGACCGCGATGCCCGTCTGCGCCGTGAACGGCTCGAAGAAGGCCTTGCGCCAAGAGGATTCCCACACGCCGCCGTAGGAATTGACGTAGACGGTCCCGCCCTGCGCGCGCGCCGCGCGCATGAATGCCGGCGCGCCGAGGAGCGCGCCGCCGCCCAGCGCCAACGCCCGACGGCGTGACATGCGAGCTGCCATGACCCTCCCCGTCTTTTGCAATGCGAGCAGCGCGGCGAAGGCGAAGCTTCCCAACCGAGCCCTCATGTTACATCATCCGC
>Ga0126384_10000471_pt1 | contig 21997 bp, 21 predicted proteins | sample PanSoiMetPlot_36_FD_92543 | JGI IMG/M metagenome (GOLD analysis project Ga0126384, IMG submission 92543) | Tropical forest soil microbial communities from Panama - MetaG Plot_36 | ecosystem: Environmental > Terrestrial > Soil > Tropical forest > Bulk soil | place: Panama | collected 2016-02-17 | reverse complement strand
TCCAGCAGTTGAAATGGATGCTGCTGCACCCGGCGTCGAAGCAAAGAAGAAGAAGGGCCAAGCGTCCGCCGATTCGCCGCTCTCGTCGGACGACGTCCGAAGCGTCGTCGCCCGTAACCTCTCTTCGCTGCGTCTGGACGGCCAGCGCCTGCTGGTGATCATTCCCGACCGGACGCGGACGATGCCGATGCCCCTTATGTGGGACGCGATCGAGGCAGCGGTCGGTCCGCGAGTCGCCGCGCTCGACTATCTGGTCGCGCTTGGGACCCATCCTTTGATGACGGATGAGCAGCTCAGCACTCTGGTCGGGCGCCCGGTCGTCAACGGGATGGCCGGACGGAGCAGGGTCTTCAACCACGCGTGGAACGATCCGAGGACCTTCGCTCACCTGGGGACCATCCCAGCAGCGGAGGTCCGCGAGCTTACCGGCGGTTTGCTCGATCTTGATGTCGTCGTTTCGCTCAATCGATTGATCTTCAACTACGATCAAATCCTGATCTGTGGCCCGGTATTTCCCCATGAAGTCGTGGGGTTTTCCGGGGGCAGCAAATATCTGTTTCCAGGGATCGCCGGTCCCGAGATCATCAACTTTACTCACTGGCTCGGCGCGCTGATTACCAACTACAAAGTCATCGGCGCGGGCTACACGCCGGTGCGGGCGATCATCGACCGCGCGGCGTCGCTGGTCAGTAGACCGGTCTGGTGTTTCGCCCTGGTGGTCACTCGCGACGAAGTATCCGGCGTTTTCTTTGGAACGCCTCAGGAGGCCTGGCGAGCCGCCGCTAAGCTCTCAGCTGAGAAGCATATCGTCTATCTCGATCGCCCAGTGCGCCGGGTGCTCTCGATCATGCCGCAGATGTACGCGGATCTCTGGACGGCCGGCAAGGGGATGTACAAGCTCGAGCCGGTGGTGGCGGACGGAGGGGAGGTGGTGATCTACGCGCCGCACATCACCGAGGTCAGCTACACGCACGGCGCTCTGCTCGACGAAGTCGGCTATCACTGCCGGGATTATTTCACCGCGCAATGGCCTCGCTTCGCGCACTACCCGGGTGGCGTGCTCGCGCATTCGACGCATGTGAAGGGCCTGGGACGATACGACGCGAGCACGAGAACGGAGACGCCCCGGATCCAGGTGACGCTCGCCACCGGTGTTCCCGAGTCACGCTGCAAGAGGATCAACCTCGGCTACCTTGATCCGGCGAGCGTCAAAGTCGACCAATGGAAGAATCGCGAGGACGAAGGAATTCTCGTCGTTCCTCGCGCGGGAGAAATGCTCTACCGGCTTCGCGCCGACCGCGCACGGTTGGGAAACTCGCGAAAAACGGCCTGACCAGCGTGCCGCCATTGCCCTGGCAAACGGCGGTCACGCTACTTACACGATCTCTCCACGAGGCAGCGGGGTATCCGGCAAGTTGTCGGCCCAGATTTTCGCGATCGCGTCGAGCGTCTCTTTCTTTTGCTCTCCTGTGAGGTTCTGATCCTCAGCAGAAAGCTGCTCCCAGAAAGCGAAGTTCAACAAGACAAGCTTGCGGTTCGCCAGGACTTCGCACGCGAAATCCATGCGGTTGTACACGGCGGTGTCGGAGAGCGTCCGAAGTTGAGCTCGGACAGGATGACCCTTGAGGATCGTTGGTAAGGACTGCGGCCCGCGGTACAGTTGCCCATAAAACGCAGATGCGATCACGATCTTGCCGACAATGTGCCGGTTGAATTCAACCAATTCCTCCGCTGGGATCCAGAGCTCGGAATGGTGTCGTGCACCAACCACGTGCTCACTGAATTTGCCAGCGTAGTTCGCTTCGACCTTGAAGCTAGTCGTGAAGCCCGCGAAGTCCGGCTCCGTGGTGTTCCACTGGCGTGCGATTTGTTCGGCGTACGCTCGGTTGAGCACCGGATAGAAGATGGGCTGTTCCGGTACTCGAGGCGGGAATGCCTCGGCGTTGGCGTCGAGTATCAACTCGACCTCCTTCAAGCCCACCGGACGAAAGAGAACCTTTGTGGTCATTGCCGGATCGTCCAGACACTTTGCGATCACGGGCTCGCAGACGGGAAATCGTCTTTGTGCCGAGCCAGAGGAAGAGTGAAATGCACGGCAGTGCCCTGTCCGGGCGCACTGTTGATCCAGATCCTTCCCCCGTGCGCCTCAACGATGCCCTTGGCAATATACAGTCCCAGTCCGCTGCCGCTTCGATCGCCCACTTTATGCTGCCAGTAGCGGTCAAACGCATGCGCCGCGTGCTCGGCGGAAATCCCCGGACCGTCGTCCATCACCGAGAACTGAATTTGCCCCGCCACCTCTTCGGCCACGACGGAGATGGAACCGCCGCTCGGGCTGAACTTGATCGCGTTGTCGATGACGTTCGAGAAGACGCGCAAGATGAGCTCACGTTCACAAAGCACGGACAGTGGGTGAGGGGGCCCCACTGGGAGCAATTGGATCGACTTCTCCAGAGCGATGATGCGAAATATCTCCGCCGCCGAATTGACGAGTGATGCGGCGTCCTCGGGCTGAGGAGCCGTCTGGAGGACGCCGGCCTCGAGCTTCGCGGCGTCTTGCAAGTCTGCGATCATTCGAGTCATGCGTTCGACGGAGCGATTGATTCGTGTCGCGATGTCGCTGGCCCGACTTGTTCCCACGGTTCTGCGCAACATCTCTGTCGAGATTCGGATCGTGCTCAGTGGGTTTTTGAGATCATGGGAGACCGTCGCGAGTAAATCTTCACGCGCGCGAGTTGCCGCCAATGCCTGGTTGTACAGCCGGGCATTGACGATCGCGACCCCCACGTACGCAGCTAGCATTTCTGCCGCGCGCTCATCGTCCTCGCTGAACGCGGGTTCGCCTTGCTTTCGCGCCAGGTACAGATTCGCGACGTTGCGGCCAGCGCGAACAATCGGAACGCCGAGGAATGGCCCCATCGGCGGATGATGTGGCGGTAGCCCTCGGAATTCAGAGTGGCTCGCAAGCTCGTCGAGCCTGATCGGGTGGCCTTCCCCGATCACCGCACCGAGCAATCCGACGGGCCGGGGTGGGCTGTCGAGGGCTTCCGCCACAGTGGGTGGCATCCCGGAAAAGACCCAAGGATCAAAAGGGCGGTCCGGATCGTCGCCACAGCCGAGCGCGCAAAACTGAGCATTGACCACTGAGCGCGCATCGTCGCAGATGATGTGGAAGACGCTTTGCAGGTCGCGGGCAGTGGTGATGGTCTCCGCAATACTGACCGACGAGACAATCAGGGATTCGAGCCTCGACTGGAACGTGGCGACCTGGCGGGCGTGCTCTTCAATCAATTGCTTCTGCCCGGCGAGGAGCCGCGTGTAGCGCCCGATCGCGCGCGACACCAGGCCCATCAGAACCACCCCGAGGATTGCAGTGGCCCCTTCGAGGACATAGCCGATGCGAGCCGCCTGGGTTCGAAGCCTCGGGATTTGCATGCCGAGGCGGTGTTGCTGCTCAGTGTTGATCGCAATGAGACGCTCGATCGCGCTGTCTGCGCGCAAGGCTGCTGGTGACAGGCGGGTTCTCAGAACGTCGGTGGCGCCGGGAAGGTCGTGATGTGACACAAGGGCCAAGAAATCGGAGACCTGGATGCTCAGGAACTGCAGGGTCTGTTCCGCTTCGGGGTATTGCTCGAGCTCCTCTGGATAGAACGGGAGCTCGCGATAAGCAGTGAGCTCCTGCCGAATCACCGAGAGCGCCTCATCGAAGGGATTTGGATCGACTGGAGCCCCTTCGCTGGCGCGTTGGATCGCCGAGACCGCCGCGAGCTCAATCCGAAGGATCTCGCCTCGCGCAATTGAGAGATACCGGATCGATGGCGAGGCATCCATTGCAATGCTGATCGCATTATCGTCGAGCTTGGACGCGACCTTCTGTGAGTAAATGATGGAGCCGCCGAAGCCCAGCATCGTAGCGATGAAGACGACAAAGATGGGTTTCGTCGGCGGGGCAGCAGGCTCGCCGGTCTTCTGACCAGAGGGTATTCCTCTATAACGCTTCGGCACCCCGCCTCGGGCTCCTTACCCTTGCCTCCATCCCGGTGGGACACTAACCCGGCAGGGTTTGGAGTTGAATCGGCAAAAAGGGAACCTTTTGCACAGCCGGCGCATGTAAACCTGCCAGCGTGGGATCAAGCGTCGCGCCCAAGTAACCTCGGCACCGAATGGATGTACCCCTCGAAACGATAGAAAGGGCGAAGGCAGGGAACTTGCAGGCGCGGGAGGAGCTGCTCCGCGCTTTTGCCGGCCCCTTGCGGGCATTGGTGCGCCGCTGGGGCAGTCCGGCCGATCCTGAGGATCAGCTCCAGGAACTGTTCGCGAAGGTTCTCCGAGTCCTTCCGCAGTTCGAGGTCACGGGAGCGGCGCGATTGTCGACGTGGATTTTCACGGTTGCGCACCGCGCTCTCTTGGAGCAGCGACGCCGTCCGCAGCTCAACGTCGTCCCGCTCGAACAGGCGACGCAGATCGCCGATCAGCAATGCATCCACCGGGTCCTGGAGGAAGGAGAGCTGCGCCGCAGATTGGAAGATGCGATCGCAGAGCTCCCGGACGAGCAGAGGCGCGTCGTTGTCCTGGCTCAGATTCACCATCAGCCGCTCGAGGCGATTGCCGAGGCGGAGGGAATTCCGATCGGAACGGTCAAATCGAGGCTCCATCGAGCGCGCGCGCGGCTCGTTTCGAAGCTGGCGAACGCGCTCGAGGAGCGTGAAGGAGGACGGCATGTTGTCACTCGACGAGCTTGAGCGTCTCTCTCGATTCGCAGCCGGCGACCTGTCGGAGAGCGAACGGCGCCAGATCGAGGCGGAGCTTCGCGCCAAGCCCGACGTTGCGCGAGCGCTCGAGCAGTTCCGCCGCCTAGACGCAGCTCTGTTTGAGCTCGAGCCGGACGTCAGCTCAGAATCCGACGACCGGCTGATTCACCGCGTCGTGCATCAACGCGGGCGCAGCGTCTGGTTGATGGCTGCGATCGCCGCTGGAGTCGCGATCCTCGCCGCGGGGACGGCGATGGTATTGGGCTACGGCCGAAAGGCCGAGCGAATGTCACCAGGAACTGGTTCAGCGGCCGGGCCTTCTTCGACACAGTTCCTTGCGACCCGAAACACTGGCGCATCCGGGCCGCTCATTCTGAAGGCGGCGCAGGGGAAGATACTGCTTTTGAGCGGAGCAAGGTCGCAGGTGGACAAGGCCGGGGCTCTGTCGCTCGAAGCGGGTGGGCTTGTCGTCGATGGCCGGGCCGTCGTTTTTGCAAATGGCTTGCGATTCGCAATCGATGGGCTCGCCGCCGTCACGACGGAACCTGGGGATGCCTTCGCGCATGTGATGCAAAGGCTTCAATCCATGCCAGAGGGAAAGGACATACAAATGAGACTCTCCAGGTGGTCGGGACCTCCGGCCGTCATCGGTACTGCCTCAGTCGCCTTGCTCGTCGCCTCGGGAACGGCGGAAGCACAAGCCCCCGATGGCGCGCCGGTCCATGTCAAGTCAGGACAATCATGGTCCCAGACTGCGCCAGGAAAAACGCTTGTCGCGAACTCCACCCAGTCCGCGTCGAGGCCAGCGACCGATCCAACGCCGGAATTCATTCGGAAGATGAATGCCGTGAGCGAGGCTCTGAAGCCCTCGGTCGGCGCCCTCACTGAGTGCTACAAAAAGGGTTTAGCTCAGAACCCGAACCTCGAAGGCAGCATCATTGCTGACCTGACGCTCGGTACCGGGCCTGATGGCATAGGCCAGGTGACAGCCGCGACCATCGCGAAGGATTACACGCTCGCAAGTCCCTTCGTCGCGAGCTGCGCGCTTCAAGAGTTGAGCCGAGCCAGCGTACCCGCGCCCGCGGGAGGGACCGAGGTCGTTACGGTCTCCATCTATTTTCAGCGCGGCGAGTCGGGCGGCGATCCCTCGGTGAACATTGTAAGTCCCAGTGTCGGCTCAGCGCCGGCGGCGCCACCGCCGCAGACAGCCCAAACCGTCGAGGTGGGCAACGCTCCCTCGCGAGGTCCGAGCAACGCCGCTGTTACGGTCGTCGAGTTTACCGATCCTGAGTGCCCGTACTGTGGACGGGCTCATCAGTCGATCAACACGCTCTACAAAGAGCTCGGCGACCGAGTGCGCTTCGTTCTGAAATTTGCGCCGATGCCCTTTCACCGCCGGGCACCCGGCGCTGCCGCAGCAGCGTTCGCCGCGGGCGAGCAAGGACAATTCTTTGAATACGTCGATGCGCTCTATGCCCATCCGGACGCGTTGGATCGCGCGGGACTGGAGCGAATGGCTGCGCAGCTCGGTTTGGACCAAAAGGAATTCGGCGAGGCCCTGGACAGCAACCGCTTTGCATCGGCGATTGAAGCAGATACCGCGCAGGCCAAAACCTTGGGAGTCAAGGGCGTACCGACGTTCTACATCAATGGACGGCCGCTGATGGGGGCGCGCCCGATCGATGACATGCGCTCAATGATCCTCGAGGCGCTCAACGAGCGGCGCTGAGTCACCGTGAAGGCGAGAGCATTGCCCAGAGGCCTCTCAAATCGAGGAATGGCAAGACGCGATCGACCGCGCACCTGTGCGGTCGTAGGCGCTCTTCAGATGAGCAGGGAGATACGTCGCTGTCGTTGCTCATCGCGGCCGAAATTGCGCGCAGGGTCCGCTCTTGGGTACCTCCGCGAGAGCATCGAACCGGTCTGCGATGTCCCCCAAGCCGGCCTTGTGCAGGGCTGCACTCAGAGCTTCAAGTTCCATCGCGCTGAAGACGAATCCAGCGTTAACCAGTGCCTTTGCCGAAGAATAAGTCTTCGAGCTTGACCGGCGGCTCACTTCCACCGATTCGTCTGGTTCGGCGTAAGTCGCCGCGAGCTTATCCAAGGCGTCGTCCAGTTGCTTCCGATCGAGCCAGTAGCCGTGCACCATGACCCCCCGGTTCGAGCGGAAGGCCAATGGTTTTTCGAGAGGGTTCTCATCGAGAATGACCAAGTCGGCGCGCATGCCGCGGCGAATGGCGCCGAATTCGTCGGTCACGCGCATCGCACGCGCGGGCTCGATCGTCGCCGCTCGCATCGCCGCGGCTGGAGACAAGCCTGCCTCGTGCAAGAGCTGTAGCTCGTCCACCAACGCGAACCCCATCACCTGGAACGGGTAGCCGTCGGCGTCCGTTCCGGCGAGGAATTTCGCCCGCACGCTGAGAAGCTGCGGGATGATTTGACGCATCAGCCCGGCCGCCTCTCGCCGCGTGCGGACGAGCTGATCTTCAGGTTCATCGGCCAAGCGGCTCCATCGGATGCGCTTGCGCAGCGGCACATAGCGGACCTGGGCACTCTCCAGAACGGCTCGGGCTTCGGCGCCGCGAATGTTGCTTCTGCCGCCGTAGAGCGTCGGCGTACTCCAGACCTCCGGTGCGGCCACCGCCGCGGCATAGTCGGTGTCCCCGATCTTCAGGGTCTCGTCGTTCAAGAACCCCTTCAGATGCTCCATCGTTCTCATCCCGCGCTCCACGGCATGTCGGACCGAAATGCCATGCGGCACGTGACCAACCAGGTCCATGCCGAGCTTGCTCGCTTCGTCTGCGATCGCATCGAGCATCGGCTGGGAGAGAATGTTGTGCACCTTGATAAAGTCGTAGCCGCAGGCCGCCTGTTGGCGGACGATGCGCCTTGCATCGAGAACATTTCGAGGCATGACTGCGTAGCCCCCCAGCGGCTCCGCGTTGATGATCGTGCCCGCAACGTAGAGGGCTGGCGCCAGGATGCGCCGTGCGCTCACGCTCTCGCGGAAGCGCAAAAGCCATGGAAACCCACCCATGTCTCGCACTGCGGTGACGCCGTTGGCGAGGTCCAGCAGCCATCCCCCAGCCGAGCTGGAGTGGACATGCATGTCGACCAAACCCGGCGCCAAGTAGCGACTGCCTCCATCGACGACCGTCGCCCCCGAAACCTGGGGTTCCTTCGCCGCGTCCCCCACCCAGGAGATCACGTCGTTTTGGACGATCACCGACTGTCCCGGGGTGACCGTTTCCGCCACCGCGTCGACTGTTTGCACGTGGCGGACGACGACCAGGCCGTGGGGCACAACTTCTTGCAAAGACCGCAGGAGTTCGGCGACGCGGATGTCCTGCTGCAGCACGTGAAGCGCCACTTGCGCTGGCGTGGGCTCGGCTTGCTTCGCGCCCAGAGAGGATGTCCCCACCAGCAGCGCCGCTGCAGCGCACAGCCCTGCTCCAGGCACACTGCACGAAGACGAGAAAGATCGCCCCTGGTGCACATTCCCTCCGGCCGCGACATACGTCGCCCGACCACGCCGATTGCTTTCGCACGAGGTTCGATTCGGCAGCCCACCTATTCGCGCCGAAGGGCGCATTGTCACCATTGCGGCAGGCTGTTATGGCACCGGCCATTCCGAATGGTTCGGCGCATCCATGAGCTCCGAATGGACAGATGTTGGCGCGCAGGCGTGGGCCTGCTCGCGCTGACTTTTCCCCTCGCATCGTCGGCGCAGGACAAATTCGAGATTCAAGTCTACGACTCCCAGATCGACCCGATCCTCGAGCCGAGGGTAGAGCTGCACCTGAACTACGATCAATCCGGAACGCGACAGGCATCACCCGATGGGGAGCTGCCAACCGATCACGTTGCGCATTACACCCTCGAACCGCAGACGGGGCTTGCGGACTGGTGCGAGATCGGCGGGTACTTTCAGACGGCGCTTCGGCCTGATGGGACCTTTGACTTCGCGGGAGTCAAGCTGCGATTCAAGACGAGGATAGTACGGCCGCTCTGGGACGTGGTGGGGTTGGCGCTGAACGTCGAGCTTTCGATGATTCCGCGAGAATACGAGGCAAACAAGTGGGGCAGCGAGCTGCGGCCGATCATCGATGTCCGGCTCGGTCGTTTCTACGCAGCGGTGAACCCGATTGTGTCGATCGATCTCGCCGGGGACTTGGCGGGCCACCCGCAGCTCCAACCGGCAGCGAAGGTAAGCTTTGACGTGCTCCCGGGTTTCGCCTTGGGCGGGGAGTACTACGCCGGCTTGGGTCCAATTGATCGATTGCTCCCGAGCTCGGAGCAGACGCATTTGCTTTTCGGCGCCCTGGACTGGAGCTCCTCGATCGTCGACTTGAATCTTGGCGTCGGCTGCGGCCTGGGCGCCGGCGAGCAGTGGGTGATCAAGACGATCGTCGGTATCCAATGGGGCGATCGGCCTCGGTGACGGCTGCTCCCGGCGCTCCTAAGCGACGTCAGCCGGTCCTTTGGTCGCTGGAGAGGCAGTCCATGAACAAGATGTTCCAGACCTCTCCGCTCACGCGGCGCGCTTCTCGCCGCACGCCGATCGGTCGAAATCCGGCCCGCTGATACGCGCGGATCGCCGCCTCGTTGTTGGCGAAGACGCGAAGCATGATGTTGTGGAGCCCGAGGTTGCGAAAGCCGTACTCGAGAAGGAGGGCGGTTGTCTCCGTGCCGTAACCCTTTCCCCAAAATTCTCTCTCGCCGATCGCCATTCCAAATTCGGCGCTGCGATGCTGGTGGTCGATTTGGTGTAGACCCGCGTTTCCGATCGGGCGCAGAGTCTTGCCCTCGTAGACCGTGAAGGCGATGTCGTGGTCCGATTGGGTCATTCGCTGATACCAGTTTTCTTCGAATTCCAGCGGGAACGGTCTCATCGGCAGATCGAGCGTCCGCGTCACTTCGAAATCGTTGATCCAGCGCAGATAGGTGCTGATCAGATCTCGGCGAATGGGTCCCAGTGCAACCTTGCGGCCGCGCATGTTGAGCACCGGCGCATGCGCCGGCGTTTGACTTAAGTCGTTCGGGCGAGCCTTCTTCGGTGTCATGCTCAAATTCTCGTCATCAGAGTCAATTTTGCCAAAAGGGTCCGAATCGCTTGACCCGGTCTCGTCGGTAGATTAATTTGAAATTTATCAAAATATCGAAGAAAGGTGATTTGGGTGCAGGAGGTCTTCAAGGCGATCGCGGATCCTAGCAGACGGAAGATCTTGAAGATGTTGAAAACGGGATCCCTAAGCGCGGGTGAGCTGGCCGAAGGATTCCAGATGACGAAGGGCTCGCTTTCGCACCACTTCAACGTCCTCAAGGCGGCGGACCTCGTTCGATGCGAGCGCCGAGGTCAGCAGATCGTCTATTCGCTGAACACCACGGTGTTCGAAGACCTCGCGGCAAATCTGATGGAGCTGTTCAAGGTGGAAAGGAAAAATGGAGGGCGAAAATGAAGATCACCCGCATTCAGTGGTTGAGCCCGGCTTTGGTTCTCGCCGCCCTCGCGCTCACCGCGATTTTATATCCGCGCTTTCCGGAGCAGGTCCCGGTGCACTGGGGACTGAGCGGTCAGCCGGACGGCTATTCGCCAAAGCCTTGGGGTCCTTTTGCGATCCCGTTGACGATGGCAGCGATCTACCTACTCCTCCTGGTGGTGCCGGCGATTTCGCCCCGCGGCTATCGCATCGAGCAGTTCAGGCGAACGTTCGACGTCATCCGCACGGCGATGATGATCTTTTTGTTCGTGGTCATCGTCGTGGCCGACCTGGCGGCGATCGGCACTCCGCTTCCAACTGGGCGCATCATTTTCGCCGCGCTGGGCGTGCTGCTGGCGATCCTGGGAAACTATATGGGCAAGATCACAAAGAACTTTTTCGTCGGCATTCGCACGCCGTGGACCTTGGCAAGCGACGAAGTCTGGATGCGAACGCATCGACTGGGCGGAAAGCTCTTCATGATTGCAGGTCTGGCGCTCGTCGTCTGTGCATTTTCGGGCTTCGGAGGTCCGGCGCTGATTGTCCTGGTGATCGTTGCTTCGTTGATTCCCGTCATCTACTCCTATCTGCTCTACCGCCGAATTGAAGGATTCAAGAACGGAGGCGGAGAAGGAGAGGGCGGAACTTCGCCCAATCCGGGCCACCGCGTCTAAAGAACTCGGCCCTTGGTGTCGGGGTGGGGACGCTGAATCACCTCGGTGGTGAGCAGCATCCGCGGCTCAATCGAGCCGGCAGCGGCCTCGAGTGCGGCTTCCACCATGTCGAGGCGGCCGCCCAACACGAAATAGCCCTTGCCGCCAATGCCGCGCGCCAGGTGGAGGCGCCGAAGCCAAACCTCTCCGCGCTTCAGCGCTGCATCGGCGGCAAGCAGCGTCGAGGCGACTGAGTGGGTCTCGACGATTCCAAAACTCTCGCGCCAGATCTGGTCGAACTCATCCCGCAGACCCTCGAGCAGCCGAGCCGCGGGTCGAGGCAGGAAGAGCTTGTCCAAAAGCGTCGAGCCGGCGCTTTCCACTCCTGCCTTGAGCGCTTCTTCGACTTCGCCGACGCCTCCGCTGAACAGCAGCACGTACTTGCCGGGAGAGACCGGCTCGGCCATGGCGATATCGACCGGCGCGCGCTTGACCAACGCATCGCCGACGAGAATTCCACGCGCGATGGACTCCAGCTCCAACAGCCCGAGCGCCGGACCGGGGACCTTCATCGGCTCAGACGATCCGGAAGTGATCTTTGAGCGTGCACCGCCGCTCCCGGGTGAAGGTGAGCGCCGTGGTCAGTCCCTCTCCAGTGGGCGAGGCGATGGTGAACGATGTGTATCCCTCGCCCGTCATGCCCAGGCCCGCGTACGAGGGACCGTTCTTTACGAAGATGGACGTGTTGATCACCTTTGCCATCGCGTGCAGGTTGTCGATGTTGGTGGAATGCATCACCGCGGTGTGTCCGAACCCATGCTCGGCCTGGACGGCGGCGCTGATGCAATCCGCCACGTCCCGCAGTCGAACGAAGGCGATCACCGGCATCAGCAATTCCAGCTGCACGAAGGAATGCGCTGCATCGACCTCGGCGAAGAGCAGGCGAGTCTCCTTGGGCACTTTGATCCCGGCGGCTTCGGCAATCTTCACTGCATCCTTGCCGATCCAATCGCGCGCGGGGTGGCCCTCCTGAACGATCAGCTTCTCCAGTCGGTTGATCGCGGCGCCGCTCACCTCGAATGCGCCATTCTCCATGAGCAGCCGCTTGAGCGGGTCGGCGATCGAGGCCACCGCGAATACCTCTTTCTCCACGATGCAGACGATGTTGTTGTCCAGCGAGGCGCCGTCCACGATGTCGCGAGCGGCCCTTTCCAGATGGGCCGTTTCATCGACGACCACCGGTGGATTGCCGGGGCCGGCAGCGATCGCGCGCTTGCCCGAGTTCATCGCGGCGCGGACAACCGCGGGTCCGCCGGTGACGACGATCAACCGAACATCCTGGTGCTTCATCAATGCCTGGGCCGACTCGATGGTGGGCTCAGCGAGCCCGACGACTAGGTTCTCCGGGCCGCCGGCGGAAGTGATCGCTTCGTTCAGCAGCTGGATGTGCCGGGCGCTGACCTTCTTGGCACTCGGATGCACGTTGAAAATGACCGAATTCCCCGCCGCCACCATCCCGATGGCATTGTTGATGATCGTCTCGGTTGGATTGGTCGAGGGAGTGATCGCGCCGATCACGCCGAACGGGGCGCGCTCATTCAAAGTCATTCCATGATCGCCGGTGAACGCCTGCGGCCTGAGGATCTCGATGCCCGGAGTTTTGTTCGCGCAGAGGAGATTCTTGACCATCTTGTCCTTGACGTTGCCAAGGCCGGTCTCCTCGACGGCGAGGACGGCCAGCTCATCGGCGTGGCGGCGCGTGATCTCGCGCATCGCCTCGATTGCCCGTCCTCTTCCTTCCAGAGTTACGTCGCTCCACCGCTCGAAGGCCTCCACCGCAGCCCGAGCCGCGGAGTCCAAGCTGTCAAAGATTCCTTGTCGTCCTCGCGAGGAGACGAGAGGTCGGGACGAGCCGGCTCGCACGGTGGGACGTCCATCCGCGGGCGGGATGCCCATTGACTGAGCTGGCGACGCCGGATGCAGCTCGGGCGCGAGCTTGCGGACGACCTGATCGACAATTGCGTTGATCTGGCTTTCGTTGAGGTTCATTCCGCCTGCTCTGGTTTACTCCTTGACGTACTTCATTTTCCCGCGAACCTCGATCTCGTCGACGATCGCCATGATCGTCGCATCGACCGGGCGATCTTTGGTCATCTTCGTCTGGCGCGCGGACGAGCCGGACGCGTAGAGAACCACCTCTCCTATGCCCGCACCGACGGCGTCCGCGGCGACCACCAGCGTCGAGGTGGGCTTTCCATCCAGATCGAGCCCGCGCACGAGCAAAAACTTGAGCCCCTCCAGCTCGTGCTCCTTGCGTGTGGCGATGACGGTCCCCACGACCTTCCCGATCATCATGGAACGGCGCGCTAAGTGTTGCCGGTTTCGGCTTTCGCTTGCTCGAGCCGCCCCAGCGGCAGGACCAGGTCGACATTGGGGTGCGGCCGCGGAATCACGTGCACCGAAACCAGCTCGCCGACGCGTTCTGCGCCGCGCGCTCCGGCCTCGGTGGCGGCCTTTACCGCCGCGACGTCGCCTCGCACGATGGCGGTGACGTATCCACCGCCGATCTTTTCGTACCCAACGAGCTCGACCTTGGCCGCCTTCACCATGGCGTCCGCTGCCTCCACCATCCCGACGAACCCTTTGGTCTCGATCATCCCCAGCGCTTCAGCCATTGACTCGAACCTCCCCAAGAGAGCCGGATTTGACTACTTGTCCTTAAACGGAACGCTTTCCTTGCCCGCAATTGCTTTGAGCGACGCCACTGCTGCCGACGCTGCCGAATCGATCTCCGCTTCGGTGCCCGCCATGTACAGGCGGCCGAATGCCCCGAACGGGGTCACATCCACGAGGCGGACGTTGGCGGCCTTTTCCGCTTCGTTCGCCGCCAGCGCAGCGTAGGCCGCCGGCTCGGTTTCGAGAATGAACAGCGATTGACCGGGCTCGATCATCGAACCAAAGCGTATCTTGTCCAGAATCATCGCGTGCATCGGTTCGATCGCTCGAATGATGGTGTTCGAAACCAGCTTCGGCTTGAGGCGCTCTTCCACCGCCACGCCGAGGTGCCGCAGGATGGCGTCGCCGGCGCTGCGCACCTCTCCCTTGTCCTCGCTGTGCACCTCAAGCATTCCGTAGGCCCGCTCGACCACCAGCGTCGCTGGAAATACCGCCGTCTGTTTGAGCGCGACGTCGATCACCGAATGGATGGCCATTCCCGGCGCGATCTCGACGAAAAGCGACGCGACATAAGGCACTGGGAAGTATCCGCGGCAAGTGGTGCATATATGGGCGGCCAGCTGTGGCTGAAGCGAATCGATGAAGACAAACGTCCGAAGCGACGTGGCCAAGCGGATTCCTTTATGGACCACCGACGCGGACTGCTATAGCGAACTGAACAGTTCGTTGACAAGGGTAACGTCAAACAGTGGGGTAGGGCACCTCGTGCGTCGAGCAGCGTTGATCCTCGCAGCTGTGCTGCTCCCGCTCGGCGCGCTCGCCCAGGAAAGCGATGATCAAAACGACCTCGAGTCAGCCCGCAACTTCCCAACTCCACCCTATCTGCCGCGGGCCGCGTTCGTCGGCACGTATATAAAAACCGCGGTGACTCCGCAGCTGCGCTTCCAGTGGGAGCTGACGCTGCTGCAGCGCAGAGTGGACGCGCTGGTGCTGGTGCTCGAAGGAGGCGGCGGGTACGGTTTGGCGCTGCCGAACAACTTGGGCCCCAGTGGAACGCTGGCGATGACTCGGCTCTATCAACTCACCGTGCTGGCCGGCGTCGGCTATCGCGCGGATGAACCCGGCGGCTGGCATTGGGGCGTACAAGCCGCGACCGGACCGCTGTTCTACGGATCTCGATTCAATGATTCCACGACCGAGGATTCGGTATGGCCGATGGTCGAAGCGCGCGCGCAGATTGGCCTCAGAGCCGGAGCGACCGTGTACGGAATCGCAATCGGATACGCACTGATGTATCCAGGGCTTAACCAGACGAACACCACGCCCCTACTCGGAGGATTCATGGTTGGGGTGTTCGCCGACCGGAGGTGACCCGAATCGCCACCGCGTACATCTGCGCCCATTTGTCGCAGCGCGATCCTAATACTCGGAGTGAATGCGCTCGCGATGCCCCTCGACTTCCAGCTCACGTTGCTGGTCCCGCGCTCGGAGTGAACAGTGGAACGAGTCGTATGCTCGGTGTGAATCCTTGCCTTGCTTGTCAGGCGGCGCGTAAGTTGGAAAGCCGAACGGGAGCGCTGCGTTGCCCCTGACTACCGAGGCCTTCGGACTCAGCGACGTCGGCAAGAAGCGGCAGCACAACGAGGACGCGATGCTGATCGAGCCCGACCTGGGGCTCTACATCGTGGCCGACGGCATGGGAGGGCATGCGGCGGGCGAGATCGCCAGCGCCCGGGCTATCGCCGCCGCAAGAGAACACATCTCGGCGAATCAGAAGATCCTGCGCGATCTGGGTGATGATCCGAGTCCTTCTCGTCGAGCGGCCGCGGCCGCGTTGATCGAAGCGGCCGTGCAGCGGGCGTGCAGCGATATCTACCGAGCGGCGAACGCCGACCCTTCAAAGCGAGGAATGGGCACCACCTTCGCGTGCCTGGCGGTGACGGACAGCAGAGCCGTGATCGGCCACGTGGGCGATTCGCGCATCTACCTCGTGCGAAATGGGCAGTGCCACCGCTTGACCGAGGACCACACGCTGGTAAGCGCGCAACTCAAGGCGGGGAGGATCAGCAAGGAGCAGGCGGCCAGCTCGCAGTACCGCAACGTAATTACCCGAGCGGTCGGAATCCAGGAATCGGTTCAGGTGGACACGCTGATCGTCGATCTGCTTCCCAAGGACGTCTTCCTTTTGTGCACGGACGGGCTGCACGGCTACCTGGCCGACGACGAGATTTCGACGCTGGTGGCCTCCTACAGTCACGAGGAGCTGCCGGCGAAGCTGGTCGCAATAGCCAACGAGAGAGGAGGGCGGGACAACATCACGGCGATCGTGGTTGCGATTCGGGGCGATCCGGCGCTGGCCAGCGAAGAAGCCGCGGAAGCGCAGTCGCGGATGGAGGCGCTGCGGAAAATCCCCCTCTTCCGTCACCTCACCTACAAAGAGCAAACCGCGGTTTTGTCCATCGCGACCACGCGGGCGTTTCTGCCCAGCCGCGCCATCTTCAAAGAGGGCGAGTCCGGCGACGAGCTGTTCGTCGTCATCCGCGGGCGCGTGGCGATCGAGAACAACGGAGTGGAGATTGCGGAGCTTCGGGCCGGCGGGCATTTTGGGGAAATGGGTTTGGTGGACAACGCGCCGCGCTCCGCCACCGTGCGCGCCACGGAGCCGACGCGAGTGATGGTAATCGCTCGAAGCGATCTGATGAACCTGATGAGGAGGGAGTCGGTCCTGGCGGTGAAGCTGCTCTGGAGCTTCGTGCAAGTGCTTTCGGATCGATTGAGACTCACCAACTCCGAGCTCTCGGAGGCGCGACAGGAGTTGGCGGTGGCGCAGGCGATCCAGCCGTTTGCCGAGGATTAGTCGATGAGCCTGAGCGCCCTGAAGGGAAAACGCGTAGCGGTGGGCATCGGCGGAGGTATTGCGGCCTACAAGGCCGGCGAGTTGGTTCGCGAGCTGCGGCGCGCTGGCGCAGACGTGCGCGTCGCGATGACCGAGGCTGCCCAGCAATTCGTCACTCCGCTGACCTTCATGTCCCTATCCGGCAATCCCGTCCTGACGAATTACTTTGATGCGGCTCAGGAGGGGCTCTTCGGTCACCTGCAGTTGGCGCGCTGGGCCGATTTGTACGTCGTCGCGCCGGCGACTGCGGATTTGATCGCGCGGATTCGCACGGGGATGGCCAGCGACGCGGTCACCACGTCCTTGCTCGCCTTCCGCGGCCCGGTATTGCTCGCGCCCTCGATGAACGTGGCGATGTACGAAAACCGGATCACCCAGGAGAATCTCGGAGCTCTCCAGGCCGACTCCCGGTTCCGAACGGTCGGCCCCGGGGTGGGCTTGCTCGCCGACGGCGACGTGGGCGCTGGGCGATTGGCGGAGATCGACGAGATTGTGCAGGCGCTGGCGAAGCTCGCCTCCACGGGGGAGCTCTCCGGAGCGAAGGTGCTCGTCACCGCTGGGCCGACCCGCGAATTCCTCGATCCCGTTCGCTTCTTGTCCAACCCCTCCACCGGCAAAATGGGCCTGGCGATGGCGCACGCCGCGAGAACGCGCGGCGCCGAGGTGACCGTGGTTCTCGGACCGGCAGTGGAAGCGAATTCCGAGGGAATGGAGATCGTTCGCGTAACGACCGCCGAGCAGATGGATCACGAGGTCCTAAGCCGGGTGTCGAGCGTGGACTATTTGATCGCCGCCGCTGCCGTCAGCGACTATCGGCCGCGAAGCCGTGCAAAGCAGAAGCTGAAAAAGTCTGACGCCGAAGAGAAGCTGGTTCTGGTGAGAACGCCCGATGTTTTGGCGGACGCGTCGAAGAAGGTTGCTCGCCTTGCCAAGAAGCCGATCCTCGTCGGCTTTGCAGCGGAGACCGAGCACTTGATCGAGAACGCGCAGACCAAATTGCTCAAAAAGGCTCTCGACGTCATCCTCGCCAACGACGTCTCGAGGCGGGACGCTGGCTTTGCGGTCGATACCAACCGCGTCACGCTGCTGTCGCGGCGGGGCGAACGCAAGGAGCTGGTTGGAACCAAGGACGACGTCGCCCGGCAGATCTGGGATTTCTTGATCGCCTATGCCGAGGGAAAATCGGGCAGCTCCGGCAAGGTGAGCCGACCGTGAATCGCATTGCGGAAAGCAGGACGCGCGAGCACAACCGCCTCCTCTGCTTGCCTGGGCATTAAATCGGTTCGCTTTTTCAGGTGCTTTCGCAGCACCGACGCCATGTGAAGGTTGCGCCCGCCGGTCGGGTCGGCGGTAGTGCACTCGGCTTTTTGACCATCCTTGAGCATCCCGACGATCTGCCCGATCGCCAATTTCTCGCACTCCCGCACTTCGTCGTCGGTGAGAACCATCTCGCGCTCACGAGCGACCATTTCGCTCATTCGCTGCCATCGCTTCAAGCGCGCCGCGAGCAGCAGGCTGCCGAACATCTTCTTCGACACCGAAAAGGGAATGATGTGGCTGTCGCCCAGAACCTCTTCCAGATGATCGTCGTGCTCGCGGTAAGCCGCTTGCGAGACGTGCCGCGCGACCTTCCACAGGTGCGGCGAAAGCTTCTGGTCGTATCTGAGCTCCCAGTAAGCGTGGCCGGTCGCGCGCGTTCGGAAGCTCTGCACCGTCTTGTACGGTACGTAGTAGTTGTGGGCGACGGTATCCGCCGCGAGATGGGCGAGAAACCCGAGCGAGAAAGCTTTCTGCGGATCGCCCTTAGCTCGATCCAGCACCTGAAACCCAACGTTCCAGTTGTGGCAGTGGACTCGGTAGGGCGAGAGGTTCTTGCCGACGATGATGTCGGCGGCCAGCGAACCGTAGAGAAACTCGCTGGAGAAATTGCTCAGAATGACGCGGGTGGCGGAGCTGAAAGCGGGCAAGCTTTCGAGCGCCCCGGAAGAAAAGTTCAGGTGGGCGAGCGGTCCCCAGGCCAGTGCCTCCGATGGCCACAGAAAAAAAACAAGGCCAGCGGCGACGCTGGCGGATACCACCGAGATTTGGACGAGGTGGCTCTTCATTAAGCCTCGCTTCAACTCGCAAGCCGAGATAAAGAGTAACGGTTCGCCACGGCAGACGTAAAGGAATGCTGGGCAGAATATAGTTCCGTGCCTTACACCGCGCTCGCATCCGAGCTGAAGACCCTGTTGGAAGACCTCCGTCGACACCTGGACTGGCAAGCCAGCGACGGGCGGACGTCTCTGCCGTTGAAGCCCAAGGACAAAGCTCCGCCCGCTCCGATGCTTGGCGGCGCTGCTACCCTGGGTCGAGCCCAACCGGTTCCCACCCGCGATCCGGCCGAATCGGCGGCTCCTCTCGATCGAGCCCAACAGACGCAGGGGCGCTCAGCTGCACGCGCGGCTTCGCCCGCCCGCGCGCCCTCGGCCGCGAAATCGGACGCGCTCCAATCGGCACTTGCCTTGACGGGCATGCCCGCGCCGCAGACCGCAATCGAAGGCTCCAGGGCTCCGGAGGCGATGCCCGAGGAACGCCGATCTCTGGAGGAGGTCCGCAATGACCTCGGCGATTGTACGCGCTGCAAGCTGTGCAGTGGACGCACCCACATCGTGTTCGGAGTGGGCAGCCCGAAGGCGGAGCTCGTTTTCGTCGGCGAAGGACCGGGAGCGGATGAGGACGAGCAAGGCATTCCGTTCGTCGGCAAAGCCGGTCAGCTTCTGACCAAGATGATCGAAGCCATGGGCTTCAGTCGCGACGAGGTCTACATCTGCAACGTCGTCAAGTGCCGGCCCCCGAATAATCGAAACCCCGAGCCGGACGAGATCGAAGCCTGCTCTCCCTTTCTTCGCGCCCAGCTCGCCTCGATCCGCCCCAAAGTCATCGTGACGCTTGGAAAGTGCGCAGCTCAGTCGCTTCTCGGCGATGGGACGCCGATCACTCGCCTGCGCGGAAACTGGCGCGAGTACGGTGGGATCCCGGTGATGCCGACCTTCCACCCCGCATATCTGTTGCGCAGCCCGGCGGAAAAGAAGAACGCGTGGGCGGATCTCAGGCAAGTGATGAAGCGCCTCGGCAAGCATTCGAGCCACCGCGAGTGAGCGCGCTTCAAGCCAGACCGCGAATCAGGACGTGATGAAGGGAACGCTGGAAATTCACGAGGTGCATTCGCCGGCGCTGGAGGGAAATCCCCTCGGGGATCCGGCCAATCGCCGCATGCCCGTTTATTTGCCGCCGGGCTACGCTGCCAGCACCGAGCGATTTCCAGCGGTGTACTTCCTTCACGGTTTCTCGGGCAGCGGCCTGTCCTGGCTGAACACTTCAGCCTTTGCGCCCAACGTGATCGAGCGACTGGACGATCTCATCGCGGGCGGATCCATCCCTGCAGTCATTGCTGCGTTCGTCGACGGGTGGACTGCATTGGGGGGAAGTCAGTGGATCAACAGCGATGCACTCGGCCGCTACCGCGAGTATCTGTCGAGGGACGTCGTCTCGCACGTGGATCAACGGTTGCGCACGGTGGCCAAGCCGGCTGCGCGCGCGGTGGTGGGGAAGAGCTCGGGCGGCTACGGCGCGCTGATCATGGCCAGCCGCCATTCCGACGTCTTCGCGCACGCGGCCGCGCACTCGAGCGACGCGTACTTTGAGTACTGCTATCTGCCGGAGTTCCCCAAAGCCGCCGGCGCACTCCTCAAGGCGGGTGGTCACGAAGCGTGGTTTCGAGAATTCGTCCGCCGGGCTCGCGAAACGCGCGCGCGTTCGGAGGACTTTCCCGTGCTCAACATGATCGCGATGTCCGCGGCCTATTCTCCCAAGAAGGGCGAACCGATGGGTCTGGAGCTACCTTTCGATCTGGAGACCGCTCGGATCCGACCAGATGTCTGGGGCCGATGGCTGGTCAATGATCCGGTCCGATTCGTGCCCAGGAGCATGCCCGCGATTGGCAAGATGGGCAGCCTCTTCATCGACTGCGGAATTCGCGACGAGTTCCACTTGCGCTGGGGCGCGCGGATGCTGGTCGAGGAGCTGCGCGCGGCGAAGATCGACGTGGTCCACGAGGAATTCGAGGACGGACACATGGGAATCAACTATCGGTACGATCGATCGCTGCTATACCTGGCGCCGCGCTTGGCGCGCAGCTGAGCCGCGGCGAACCGTCGCGCCGGAAGTCGAAAGTTGAAAGGGGAGCGGCGGACGGCTAAGCCCTTTGCCGACGACGCGAAAGGAGGACCATAGATGGAAGAGAATCTTCGGAGTTGGATCTCCGCGAGTGATTTGTCGAGAAGGGAATTCGTCGTCAGCAGCTTAGCGGCTGGCTTCGCGCTCGCTGTTCAGCCGGTTTCGGCCCAGACCATTACCACCGACTCCAACGGTCTCACCGTGGGCGAGATTAAAATCCCCGCTGCAGGCGGCGAGATGCCTGGCTATCGCGCGATGCCAAAGGCCGGAAAGTCGTTTCCGGTGGTGCTGGTCGTACAAGAGATCTTCGGCGTGCATGAGCACATCAAGGACGTTTGCCGCCGTTTCGCCAAGTTGGGATATCTCGCCATCGCCCCGGAGCTTTACGCAAGGCAGGGCGACGTCTCGAAGCTCAGCGACATGAAGGAGATCTCGAAGATCGTCGCCAAGGTGCCGGATGCGCAAGTCATGTCGGATCTCGACGCCTGTGTCGATTGGGCTGCGAAGTCCGGCATGGGCAACGTTTCCAAGCTCGGGGTAACCGGTTTTTGCTGGGGCGGCCGAATTGTTTGGCTCTATGCGGCGCACAACCCGAAGGTGAAGGCCGCTGCGGCCTGGTATGGGCGCCTGGTGGGAACGCCGGACGAGCTGCACCCGAAATATCCAATTGACATCGCGCCGGTGCTAAAGGTCCCGGTGCTCGGGCTTTACGGTGGAAAGGATCAGGGCATCCCTCTCGAGTCCATCGAGCAGATGCGAGCTGCGCTCAAGGCCGCCGGGAACCCGTCGGAAATCATCGTCTACCCGGAAGCGGGCCACGCGTTTCACGCCGACTACCGGCCCAGCTATCAAAAGGAAGCGGCCCAAGATGGATGGAAGCGGCTGCAGGCGTGGTTCAAGAAATACGGCGCTGCGTAGTCGCTCAGCGGCGCTGAATCGCAAGCCACACGCCGACTAGGATTGCCAGTCCTGCGATGACCAGCCGGGGCGCCAGCGTTTCGCCGAGAAGCAGGATCGCGCCGACGGCCGCGAGAACCGGCACAGACAGTTGGACCGCGGCGGCGCGGGGTGTGGTCAGGGACGGAAGGGCCGCGTACCAGAAGCTGTACCCGACGCCCGAGGCGAGCGCGCCTGAGGTGACCGCGAGGCCAGTGCCAGCTGCGCTGAGGTGGATCGAGCTGACGCTTAAAAGGCTCAGTGCAGCGATCATCGGAAGTGTGCGGATGAAATTTGCAGCGGTAGTTGCCAACGGGTCCTGTGCGCCGCGACCGCGAAGCGAATAGACACCCCAAGCTATCCCGGCGGCGACCATCAGCAGTACGC
>Ga0126384_10000470_pt1 | contig 22018 bp, 11 predicted proteins | sample PanSoiMetPlot_36_FD_92543 | JGI IMG/M metagenome (GOLD analysis project Ga0126384, IMG submission 92543) | Tropical forest soil microbial communities from Panama - MetaG Plot_36 | ecosystem: Environmental > Terrestrial > Soil > Tropical forest > Bulk soil | place: Panama | collected 2016-02-17 | reverse complement strand
TTCGTGCCCACAGAATACGACGCAATCATTGTCGGCAGTGGTCCAAACGGATTGGCTGCAGCGATTGAACTCGCTCGCGCCGGGAAATCGGTTTGCATTTATGAAGCTAACAGCACGATCGGTGGCGCAGCGAGCTCAGGAGAGTTGACGCTTCCGGGATTTATTCACGACCTCTGCTCGGCGGTGCACCCAATGGCGGCGAGCTCTCCATTCTTTATGACGCTGCCATTGGAAAAACACGGCCTGGAATTTGTTTATCCACCGGCATCTCTGGCTCATCCCTTCGACGATGGAACGGCGGTTTTACTTGAGCGGTCAATTGAGTTAACCAGTGCCGGTCTTTGCGAGGATCGGCGGTCGTACGAAAAGCTATTGACGCCGCTGGTGACGCATTGGAACGAATTTGCGGTTGACTTACTGGGTCCGCCTCGATTTCCAAAATTCCCATTTAGAGCCGCACGCTTCGGCTGGTACGCCATCAGGTCGGCGAATCGTCTCGCCAGCTCGTTATTTCGACGAGACAAGACACGTGCTGTCTTCGCCGGGCTCGCGGCCCATTCGTGTTTGTCCCTCGAGCAAGCCGGCAGCGCAGCTTTTGGATTGGTGCTCGCCACGACGGCTCATGCGGTCGGTTGGCCGATTGCGAAGGGGGGATCACAGAACATAACCAATGCGCTCGCTGAGTGCTTCCGTGAACTTGGTGGAGAGATCGTTATCAACCATCCGGTGGTGACACTGGAAGCATTGCCTTCGAGCAGAGTCATAGTCTGCGATGTGACGCCCTCGCAGTTGATTGTTCTCGCCGGGCAGTCTCTGCCTGGTGGATTTCGTCGAAGTCTGGCGCGCTATCGATATGGACCGGGCGTCTTCAAGATGGACTGGGCGCTAAGCTCGCCCGTGCCATGGACCGCGACCGAATGTGCTCAAGCTGCGACCGTGCATCTCGGCGGATCGTTCGAGGAAATTTTATCTTCCGAGCGAATGGTCTCTAAAGGCCAGCATCCCGACAGACCGTTCATCATTCTGTCGCAACCTACACTGTTCGATCACTCGCGAGCGCCTCAAGGACAGCACACGTTGTGGGCTTACTGCCACGTGCCCAACGGTTCGTGGCTCGATATGTCTGAACAAATTGAGAGTCAAATAGAACGCTTTGCCCCTGGGTTTCGAGACTGTGTTTTGGCGCGCAGCGTGCGCCCGCCACAGGCTCTCGAAAAGCACAATTCAAACCTCGTCGGCGGTGACATCAACGGAGGCCTGCAAAACATTTCACAATTGTTTACGCGACCGACCTGGCGAATGTACGCGACGCCGCGGAAGAATATTTACTTATGTTCCTCATCGACTCCACCGGGCGGCGGCGTGCACGGGATGTGCGGTTATCACGCTGCGAGCCTCGCGATACGGAGAACGCTCTCCTAGAGCCTTTGGAACCCAATGTGCCTTGATCGAAACGCGCGGATGAAAGACAGCTGATTACCGCGGAACGTGCAGAGTTAGAGCACGTTCTTTGAAACTCGGACAAGGGGAAGGAAGGCATGTCAGACAAAGATCGACAAAAGAATGGCCATGAGCGTACCGACAAAAAGAACAAATCTATGCGTGAAAGCGAGAACCGAAGGAGGCAGGAAGCTCCGCCACGACAGCCGAAAGAACAAGCAAATATGACCAATAGCGAGCCTGGAGCGCAGGGCCCGCGATGATGCCCGCTGCAATTCTGTCAGCACCGTTAAGCAACAAACTCGACATCAACGCTGCGCAATTGGACTTTCTTTTTCAATCCCGTTGGCTCATTGATTGCTAATGGCGCATTGATTGCTATTTACGTCTGGCGCGCGACACGGCAGCGAAGGTCAAATAAGCGCTCTTGCTTTGCTTTGCTGCTGAGTCGCACGAACAGGTCACACGCCAGCCTAACACTGTTGCGTGTGACGTTTTGTCTTGTTCGTAGGTGCGCGACCCGGAGAAAGCCAAGCCGCTCAAAGAAATCGGAAGAGCAGCCGGAAAGCTTTCAGGGATTCGCGCCATGAACCCACCAACCAACCAGTGCTCTTCCGAATTTAGCTTGTAGTTTTCCGGTACAGCGAATCGATCATCTGTCCGTTAAGTGATCAGCTATAAGCAATTACTTAAGAGTTACGAAAGTCGACGATGCATCACTGCAATTAAAAGACCTTTGGGAAGCGCTTTCGCAAAACACTAACCTTCCGACCGCCCTTCAGATCCTGACTCCGCCGTCGTCACAGAACCATCAGGGAGTTCCCCAATCGCTGCTAAGGGAGTTCCCTGATCAAGATGTGTTTCATGCAAAACGGCATCACGATTGCTAAATTTGGGGTCGGAGATCTCAAAGACCGCTTGGCCGAGAGGAAAGGATCGACGGCTGCTTCTGCACATCATCACGCAACTCTTGTTTTCGTGACGGGCTGGAAACAGAAGTTAAATCAATAACGAAACTCCCCGTGCCCAGAAGTGTCTGCGTGATCTCGCGGCGCAAACCTAATCGCTCAGGGAGCCAGCTTCAGTACTCTCGCCAAACGAGCTTTTCGGACTCCGTTTGTGAATTCAGAAAGGACAGGATCGCTAATCTCTACGGTTCTCCACACAGGAGGTATTAATGCCCAGTTCAAGAAACAATCAGATAGACGGCAAAAAACAAAGCCGACAGGATTGGGACGATGGTGCTGCTTCAATCAAGAATACCAGGCCCGCCCTGTTGTGCTTTTCTCACTTGCGGTGGGACTTTGTGCACCAGCGCCCTCAACATCTCTTGTCACGCAGCGCCAGTGATCGGCGGGTATTTTTTGTTGAAGAGCCAATCTTTGATAACGGAGCAATGCGTTTAGACCTGAGTGAGCGTCGCGGTGGACTGCAGGTGGTCGTACCGCATCTTCCGCAGGGGCTTCACAGCGATGTCGCAGTAACGGCAATTCTTAAGCAGATGATGCAACGCCTTCTGCAGCACAACGGTATCACCGAATACGTTTGCTGGTACTACACGCCAATGGCTGTGTCCTTCACCTCGGATCTAGAGCCGCTAGCTGTAATTTACGACTGCATGGACGAACTATCGGCTTTCAAGGGAGCGCCTTCCAATCTCGGTGAATTGGAACAGCAATTATTCAAAAAGGCCGATCTTGTCTTTACCGGCGGTCAAAGTCTCTTCGAGTCGAAGCGGCCACATCATCACTCTGTTTATGCCTTTCCCAGCAGCATCGATCGAGAGCATTTCATGACTGCTCGAAACATGACTGTTGACCCCGATGAACAAAAAGACATCCCACATCCTCGTCTCGGTTTTTTTGGCGTAATTGATGAGCGACTCGATGTCGAATTGTTGGATGCCATTGCGCGCGCCCGACCTGAATGGCATTTCATCATGCTTGGGCCGGTGGCCAAGATTGATCCGGGAACTTTGCCGCGAAGACTCAACATTCATTACCTGGGCAAAAGAAATTATCAAGAGCTTCCAACGTATATCGCCGGATGGGACGTAGCCCTGCTGTTATTCGCCCAGAACGAGGCCACGCGATTCATTAGCCCAACTAAGACACCTGAATACCTGGCTGCCGGCAAACGTGTCATATCAACTCCGATTGTCGATGTAATGCGACCTTATGGTGAGCTGGGACTGGTCAACATTGCTGCTACTCCGGCGGAATTTATCGAGGAGATTGAGAAGGCTCTCTCGGCGAAAACCGATGGGGATGATTGGTTACGCCGAGTTGACGGGTTTCTTTCGAGCTCATCCTGGGACGAGACCTGGGCACTCATGTCGCGCTTGATCGATGAGACGGTCGATCGCAACCAACAGTTGCGGCGAGCAGTTCGGGTGCCGGCCGGTCATAAGTCCAGCGTGCCGGTAGCCGGTACGTTCGTACGATCGGCGCCCGAAAGTTCAGCTTGAAAAGATCGCCGAGATACATCGCAGAGTATTTCGATCGATCTAATCGTAAGGGCCGTGGTCTGACTTAAAGATCCCCAACAAGCTGCTTGAGTGTGATTGCGTTTCTGACTGCCGCTCCGCCGGGGTCATTATTGAAGTACGCATAGATCGCGGAGAGCTTCGCGCGCCAACCCTCGATTCGCTCCGCCCATTGTCGCAGCTGTTGAGTCGAATAGGAGCCTGCATACTTGGTGCTCGTCGGACCGTGAAAGCGGACGTAGGTGAAGTTCGCCGTAATCTGGACAGGCACTTTCATGTCAGCGAAGTCATGAATGCAAAACGCGACATTTTGTTTTTGCATTAGCTCAAACACTTCCGGAACGAGCCAACTCGCATCTCGGAATTCGAGCGCATATTTCCACTCGCGCGGCAACGAGCGCAGAAACTCTCTCAAACGCTCGAGATCAAGATTCCAGCGCGGCGGTAATTGGAAAAGAATTGGTCCCAGCTTCTTTTCCAACCGCTCAACGCCCAGAAAGAACTTAGCGGTCGACGATTTGGGATCCTTCAGTTTCTTCATATGAGTAATAAACCGGCTTGCCTTGACAACAAATTGAAAGTTGGCCGGCACAGTATCTTTCCAGTTATCAAAGGTCGTCGCCTGCGGCAGCTGATAGAAGCTGTTGTTGATTTCCACGGTATCAAAAATTTGCGAATAAAAATTAAGCATATCGGATGCGCGAATATCTTCGGGATAGAACACGCCGAGCCAATGCTTGTAATGCCATCCAGAGGTACCAATACGTATTCTTGCAGTCACTACGAAACTTTCTTAAAGCGGGCCTCCCGCCTTGTATCGAATCGGGCCGAGCCGTTCCTGTAATGGACCAAAGGTGTACAGCGAGGGGGACGTTGTTCAATTCATATCGGCCATTCGTCGTACCGCCAATTTAGAAAATCATGAATCGGGCGATCATTCATCGCTAAGTCTCCGAACGCTCACGTCACGGTTAGGGACTCTCCCGCAAAGGATCTAAGGGAGTTCCCCTATTAATTTCTTCGAATCATGCCGTGGCGTCCTCGCAATCATCATCGGCATTTCAGTTGCTTCCACAAGCGTAGTTCCGCCGAAACCTCTTATGTGGATCTTTGAGTTTCAACTTGAGTGTTGACTAGTCAACGCCCACGAGGCAGTTAAAGCAACTGACAATCCGCTTTCCCGACCGGACATTGGTTGAAGTCAGCTACATGAATCAATTGTGATCGCTCTGCCAGAGTTAGGTTGAGCTTGGACTGCTGCCAATGTTGGAATCGCCTATGAGTGTGGCCCAGGACGATTTCATCACGGCAGCAGTTCGGGATTCGCTGTACGGCATGGACTGTAAGAAGAAAATTGGCGCCGAACAACAACAAGCAGCACAAAGACCGAGTCGCCGAAGAACTGGGCGAACAGTCGTCCTATGAAGAAATCACTGAGATGAAACGCCGTCTCAGACGCGGCGACGAGACGAAAGGTGATCCGAACCACCGAGATATTGCCGGTGACTATTCAGGCAGTCCTAAAGACGCCGATCCAGCTCGAGATCAGGGTTTGCTGAGACGCAGAACTCCGAGTTAAGAGATCGGAAGCGCACTACGAACAGGCACGCTCAAACAGTCGCCGCAGCGCCATGTCGCGGTTTCTTTTCACCTTTTTCCTTTGGTTCCGGAGCTCCGCTTTTCGCCGCTACATCCTCAATATCAGAGTTGACCTCCCCACCAATGAGGATCGTCAGCCCGGTTAGATAGAACCAAAGCATCAGAATGATCACAGCACCCAGCGATCCGTATGTCGCGCTGTAGGAATTGAAAAAATGCAGGTAAAGCCGAAAACCAAACGATACAAAGAGCCAAAGCATCACACCAATCAGGGAACCTGGTGTTATCCACATCCACTCCTGATCGCGCAGGTCCGGCGCCCAGTAATAAATGAGCGCGAATGCCAGCAGCATGAAGAGCAGGACGATGGGCCATTCTAGTATCTTCCACACAATGACAAACGCCTGGCCCAACGCATACGCGCCGGCGAGGCCATGCGCGATCTTTCCGCCATAAAGAACGAGTACGAGCGCGCTTATAATCTTTCTGAATATCAGAGCCGATGCGTTTGGCGAGCGTCAGCCACGATTGGCCGCCAGGATGCGACGTGTTTTCCATGATTGATGACGAAGACTGTAGTTGCGCTAATGGAGGGAGAACGAATGTGTACAGCATGTCTCCTTTCGTGGTTTTCGGAAGGTCAGCCATCGCACCATAGGCCCAGGCCGACGACAAACTCCGTGCAATTGGCGAGCCCTCGAAGGATTGGTTGATATGTGAGTGAATGACTTGAAATCCAAATGGCTGTAGCGGCGCATTTGCAAAAAAGAAACGCTAGAGACTCGTGCAACCCACGCCGTGTTGATAGGTAAAGTATTGACGCCTGCCGATCTTTTCGATTCTTAAGTTGGAAAGAGAACAGTAGAATTGTCTCTTGTACCGTAAAACTACAGTATTGAGTTCATCGTGGCACGACCGTCCCGGCCGTGCAGTTGCCGAAAGCCATTTCAGGCGTACACACGGGCGGGACGCCCGTGCCACGTGCAATCGAAGACAGATGAGTTTTCGGATGTCAATTCTTGTCTTGTTGGCGTTTCTGATTGCGCCTCTGTATAGCTTCGCTCAGCAACCGGTGGAAATTTCGGGAGTTGTTTCCGATTCGCTGGGGGCAGTTATCGCAAAGGCCGTCATCGAGTGTCAGTCTGCTCGAGGAAAGATTCGAGCTGCGAGCGACAACGAAGGCAAGTTCACAATTTCATGCGCGAACGGCGACGGCGTGGTCCTGATTTCGGCGCCGGGTTTCATGACGACTCAGTTGAGTATCAGTGCTGCATCCACCCAGCTACCGCTTGCCGTTCGTCTGCAGCCGGCGAATGTGATGGAAAGAATTACTGTCGCGGGTCCTGACAGTCTCATCTCAGAATCGCCGTCCGGTGAGCTCTCGATTCCAAGACGGGAATTGGAGATAGCAGGCGCGTTGACGGTTGATGACGTGCTGCGACAAGCCCCGGGCTTTTCACTGTTCAGGCGATCCGGAGGCCTGTTTGCCAATCCCACTTCGCAAGGTGTTTCCCTGAGAGGAATTGCTGCAAGCGGCGCCAGCCGTTCCCTCGTTTTGCTCGACGGCGTGCCCTTGAATAGCCCGTTCGGCGGCTGGGTTTATTGGAATCGAGTGCCGCGGACGAGTATTGACCGAATGGAAGTCTTTAACGGCGCTGCTTCGGACTTATACGGCAGTGGCAGTCTCGGCGGAGTCGTTAATATCACTACACGAAACGTGGACCAGTCTTTTCTCGAGGTTGAGAGCTCATTCGGAAACGAGTCAACTCCGGCTTTGTCTTTCGATGGTGGGAAGCAGTTTGGACAATGGGGCATCGTCGTCGCAGGTCAGGCGTTGCGTACCGACGGATATATCGCCGTCCCGGAGAATCAACGCGGCAAAGTCGACACCCCTGTTGGGACAGCGGATTTGGTTGGCTCGCTAACTGCATCCAGAAGTCTGGCGAGAAATGGGCGAGTATATGCACGCTTGAGTTCATTCGGCGAAAGCCGCCACAACGGGACTCCTCTGCAGATCAATGACACGAGGATTTCATCGGCCGATGCCGGCGTTGATTTGCCAGCAAGCGGCATTGGTGATCTTTTCTTTCGCATTTATGGATCGAAGGAAATCTTCAATCAGAACTTTTCATCGATAGCGCTCGATCGCAACTCGGAATCGTTGACTAACCGGCAGCGCAATCCCTCCCAACAATTTGGTCTGGTGATTCAATGGAGCAGGACCATTGGCGGCCGGCATTACGTCACCGCGGGATTTGAGACTCGCGATGTTCGCGGCCACAGCGCTGAGACGACTTTCAATAATTCGATAACCACAGCTCGAGTGGACGCCGGTGGCAGGCAGGGCATTGTTGGAGTTTTTGGGCAGGACTTCGTGCGCCTGGGCAAGTGGGAGTTCTCTGTCGGAGGTCGTTTTGATAGGTGGCTCGAGAGTCATGGCTTCTCCAATCGGATTCCTGTGATCGGCGCACCTGCGCTCGCCAATTTCGCAAACCGATCAGAAACAGCCTTCAGCCCGCGAGTGACGGCGTGGCGCCAATTCAACGGCGGCGTTTCACTCGGCGTCTCGGTTTATCGAGCCTTTCGCGCTCCCACTCTGAATGAACTCTATCGTAATTTCCGGATTGGTAACGTTGTAACCAACGCTAATGCTGCGCTGGTCGCCGAACGGTTGACGGGAGGCGAAGTTGGCATCAATTGGCGGAGCTGGCGGGAACTGCTTACGACACGGGCCAGTTTTTTTTGGAGCGAGGTAGGCGATCCAATCGCCAACGTTACTCTGTCATCGACACCAGCCCTAATTACGAGGCAACGACGAAACCTTGGCGCTATTCGAGCTCGCGGGCTCGAGGTCTCCGCATCGTTGAGAATCACGAATCATTGGCAGGCAAATGTCGAATATCTCTTAACTGACAGCACCGTGCTTAGATTCTCGGCGAATCCGGCGCTCGAAGGATTATGGCTGCCGCAGATTCCACGCAATCAATTCAATTTCCAGACCAGCTACAGTAAGGGAAAGTGGGCAGCCGGAGTCCAGGGCCGCTTTGTTGGCAAGCAGTTCGATGATGATCAGAATAAACTGCCGCTGAGAAAATTCTTCACGTTGGACGCTGAAGCTTCGCGATCGATTTCTTCTAAGGTCACTTTGTTTGTTGCAGTTCAAAATGCGACGGGCACGCGTTACGAAACTGGCAGCACAACCGTCATTACTGTAGGACCGCCCGTCCTGGCGCGTTTGGGCGCGCGCTGGACTTTGCGGTAGAACACGTTAGACCGCCACGCGGTAGAAGTTGTGAAAGAAATAGATTCCGCAGATGAACAGGTCAGTACCACCACGCGGTAGCGGTTGGGTCTGCGAAATTGCGGAAGTGCTTAAGCTTACCCGCCACCGCGAGGCCGTACTGACCGGACACTAGATTGGGGTGCGGCTTGTTGTGACTACTCGTACACGCGGCACCACAATGTTTATTTCCGGAATGACTGGCACCTGGATCTGCGGCACTGTCACGTTGATGGGAGGAATCGACGGCAGCTCGATGCCTGGGATCACTATGCGACCTTGTCGTGCGTTCTCGATAATCACCTGGCGTATCTGATCGCGAAGCTCGCGGTTTTGCGCTGTGCGTCCTTGCTTGAAGATCTGACCCTCAGACTTCTCGGGCGTTACGGTAATATTCCGCTGATTCTTGTCACGCACAACGGTCAAGCTTACGTCACCATCTTTCTTCTTGCTGATGGCACGGGAAAGATCCCCGCCGCTTTCAATCTTTTCGCCATCGACCGCGGTGATGACGTCTCCGGCTTTCAGACCTGCCCTGGCCGCGGGACTGTTTTCCGTGACAGAAGTTATCAGCACTCCCTTTCCATCAACCACGCCAAAAAAATCCGCGAGTTGTTTTGTTAAAGGCGTGGTGCTTACGCCAATTCGTCGATTGTTCACCAGCGAAAAGATTGTTTCGCCGCCTTCCGGAAAGTTCTCCCATTTCGGAAGATCCTTGGGAAAGCCTTCGTGCGGGAACGGGACCGTCATCTTACCGAAAGTATCGGAGTAGGTGACGTTACGTTTACCAATCGTCACGGCCAGCTCTTGTTCACTGCCGCCACGGCTGATGCCGACAGTTACTTTGTGATCTGGGGCTACTTCTGAAACCAGCCGATTCAGCTTTCGAACGCTGTTTACAGTCTCGCCATCGAACCGGGTGATGACATCGCCTTTGCGGAGTCCGGCTTTTTCAGCAGGGCTGTCCTTTATGACTTCGGTAACACCCACGCCACGAACTTCCCGCAAGCCGTACTGGCTGAGGTTGTCCTTATTTATCTCTTCCGTATAGACGCCAAGAAACCCGTTGCCGTCGACCAGAAGGGAAAATGTGCCGAAAGTCTCGTCGGGTTGGGCGGGTTGGGCCGGGGGCGCCGGCTGTTGGGCGAGCGCAATGCCCGCGCTCAAGACCAGGGAGACCGAAAGATAAAAAACATTCCTAAAGGTCATGCTAATCAATCCTCCGGAGAAATTTTGTGACTTACACGCGCAGAAATCCTCGAGGTTCCCAAAAATTTCTTGGAGTGACGCGACCAGAAAGCATTTGGCCGCGGATAAACGCGGATAACACGAATCTGAAATACTCTTGTTTGTCAGATCCGCGTTATCCGCGTTTATCCGCGGCTAAGACTGGGTCTCAAGGCCATTCAACTCAGCGGCCGGTAGACTTCCTTCTCGCCGCTCAGCTCGACTGCAATCTTGCCTTCCGATTGAGCCAGATCGAGATGCGCAACCGCTTCCGACACTGCCAGAAAACGATGCACATCGTCGGCGCCCGGAAACATCAACTGTGAAATCTCCCAGGCCGTGGCCCCGGACTTAGGCAGCAGCGCTATCACTTCGGCTTGACGCTTCTGGATCGCGCGCACATAGCGATTGAACAGCTCTTCGTAGTCATGAACAGGCTCGCCGTGCCCACCGTGGACCAACGTCGGCGCAAACGAGCGCAATCGGGCCAGACTAACAAGATACTCAGCCAGCGAGCGAAAGCGGCGTGTCTTGTCGATTGGATCGGGAGAAAGAATAGGATTCGGCGTCACGCGCTTGAGCACACAATCACCGGCGATAATCGTTCGGTCGGCCTCACGGAGAAATGAACACGACCCGGGCGTGTGGCCAGGAGTGTGCACGACTTGCAGGGTGCCGGAACTGAACTCTAGTTGAGCGCCATCTCGAAGCGAATCATATTCGTGATCCTGAAGTGAATCAGCGTACTGTCGCACGCTGTCGTACATGCGGCGCATCCACTGAACTTCGTTGTCGGGCAGGCCTGCTCGTCTCAGCAAAGCGCGGTTCTCGCCATATTCAAGCCGGGCGGCTCGATGACCGGTTTCCCAATCATGGACCAGCACTTGCGCATCCTTGGCCTGGTCGCGCAGTGAATGCGCAAGTCCGCAGTGATCTTCGTGCGCATGAGTCAGCACGATGCGGCGAAGATCGGAGACGCGAAATCCGAGCTTGCGAAGACCTTCTTGCAGGGCTGCCAATGCTTCTTTCGTCTTTGGACCAGTGTCAATCAAGGTCACCGGATCTTCCGCGATGAGATAGACGTTTACCGGACCGATGTAGAACGGCGTTGGGAGAGAGATAGGATGAATGCGCATAAGGGGATTTAGGACTTGTGTATTCTTTGCGGCTTTGCGTTCTTTGCGGCTTTGCGTGAAAAAGTAGCAATGCAAGAAAGAATCTCACGCAAAGCCGCAAAGGGGCAATGACACAAAGACTAACGCTCGCTGACTACAAAGCTCTTTTCAATCACGTCCTCGGAGTTTGAGCCGGCCATGACTTTGAACTCACCGGGCTCGACCACCCACTTCAATTCGCGATTGTAGAATCCAAGCTGCTCCGAACCGAGCACAAATTCAACCTGGCGCTTCTCTCCCGGTTGCAGGGTGATGCGCTGGAAGCCTCTCAACTCCTTGACTGGACGTGTCACGCTGGCAGCTACGTCACGAATGTATAGTTGGACCACTTCGTCGCCCGCGCGAGTGCCGGTGTTCTGAACGTCGAAAGCAGCAGTGATCTTGCCATCGCGGCGAATGCTGGGCGCGTTTAGCTGCAGGTTCGTGACTTGAAACTTTGTATAACTCAAGCCATACCCAAACGGGTACAACGGCGTCCACGGCACATCCAGGTACTTCGAGGTGTACTTTTCCTTCTCGTTGGGAGGACGACCCGTGTTCATATGATTGTAGTAGAGTGGCACCTGGCCCACTGCGCGCGGAAATGTGACCGGCAGCTTTCCACCGGGATTGACGTCACCGAACAATACGTCGGCGATAGCGTTACCTCCCTGAACACCTGAAAACCATGTTTCAAGGATCGCTCCCGCGTTGGTCGCCAGCCAATTGATCGTCATTGGCCGCCCGTTCATGAGCACGACCACCAACGGCTTGCCGGTTTGTTTGAGGACCTGCAGAAGATCCAGTTGCCGGCCCGGAATGTCGAGCGATGCCCGAGACGCTGCTTCGCCACTCATGTCTGCGGATTCGCCCACCGCCACAACTACAACGTCCGCTTCTTTGGCAATGCGCACTGCCTCAGCAAATCCATCGGTCGCATCGCCATTCACGTCGCATCCCTTCGCGTAGGAAATTTTGGCGGATGGAGCTTTGGCTTTTATCCCCGCGAGCACCGTAACCGCATCCTCGGCTTTGCCGTCGCCGGACCATGAACCGAGCATGTCACGTTGACTGTCTGCCAAAGGACCGATCACAGCGATTGACTTTGTTTCTTTGCTCAACGGTAACAAGTTCTGATCGTTCTTCAGCAGCACAAACGAACGCGCTGCGGCAGCTCGCGCGGCGGCGACGTTTTCAGCAGACAGAATAACGGCACGCTCCCGAGCCTCGTCTGCGTAAGGATGATCGAAAAGCCCAAGCCTGAACTTAATCCGCAGGATGCGCCGGACCGCTTCATCAATCGTGGCCTGGCTCAATTTTCCTTCCTTCAGCAGGGCCGATCCGTGTTGATTAAACAGACGGCTGACCATCTCCATATCCACGCCGGCATTGAGTCCCAACTGAGCCGCATCCTTACCATCAGCGGCAAATCCATGATTGATTAATTCGTTGACGGCGTTGTAATCGCTCACGACGAAGCCATCAAACTTCCACTCCCCGCGAAGAATCTCGGTAAGAATGAAATGATTTCCGGAAGCCGGGACGCCATTCAGGTCGTTGAAGGCGCTCATTAATGTACCAACACCCGCATCCACCGCAGCTTTGAACGGTGGCAGGTAGACCGAGCGCAAAGTGTGCTCCGACATGTCCGTCGTGTTGTAGTCACGACCTGCCTGAGCAGCTCCATAGGCCACCCAATGTTTGGCGCAGGCGACGACCTTATCAGGCGCGCTGTAGTCGCTGCCTTGAAAGCCACGCACGCGTGCTCGCGCCATTGCGGCACCCAGAAAAGTATCTTCACCGGCACCTTCAGCAATTCGTCCCCAGCGAGCATCACGGGCAATATCGAGCATCGGCGCAAAGGTCCAATGAACTCCGGACGCTCGCGCTTCAGCCGCAGCTACGGCCGCGCCCTTCTCCACGGTCGCGGGATCCCAGCTCGCAGCTTCACCGAGGGGAATTGGGAAAACTGTGCGGTAACCATGAATGACATCAAAGCCAAAGATGAGTGGAATCTTAAGTCTTGATTCTTCGAATGCGGCTCGTTGGAGTTGATTGCTGCGTTGCGCCCCACGGACATTGAGTGTTGAGCCCAGCAGTCCCTTGCGCGCCAGCTCGAGGTGCTCTGGTCGAAATGCTCCGTTCCCCTCGCCGTCGAGTTGCTGCAGCTGGCCCAGCTTTTCCTCCAAAGTCATCTTTGCCAATAAAGCGTTAACGCGACTCTCGATATCAGTCTTCTGCGTGACTTTAGATAAAGAGACAGGCGTGACAACACAGCTGAGAATAACCAGAAGGACCAGCAAACGGACGTATCTACCAATTTTCATCTCGAACCCTTTTCTGCGGAGTTAAGTGATAGCCTATGTTGATTCGGGATCGCAAATCCACCAACGGCAAAAGCTGTGAATAAAATAGTAGCCGCCGCTGAACAGGTCAGTACTGCCACGCGGTAGCGGGTGGGTCATCCTTCCGTCACGATCGAGTTTGGTGCAACGATGACCCACCCGCTACCGCGTGGCGGTACTGACCTGTTCAGCGGCGGCATTCTATACCGCATCAACCGCAATTAGAACCGAAGGCGGCCTTGAAGTTCAATGACTCTTCCAGCCAAGCCCGTCGTGGCCTTGCCAAAGTTCGGATCAGTTATCGTCACCGAGCCCGAGCCAAAGTTAAAGGGCGCGAGATTGAGTTGATTGAACACATTGAAGAAGTTCGCCCGCAACTCGAGATTTGCCGCTTCGCCCAACCGCCGAATTCCGGAGAGTGGGATCTGCTTCACCAGGCTGATGTCCGTGTTGAAGTATTTTGGCCCACGGAACGAGTTGCGGCCGATTCCCGGCGGCGCATTCGCAATTCTCGGGAAGAAACTGGGGCCGTTGGGCCCGAATATGCCAGTTTTGAACGCATCGTTCGAGCTCGGCAGATCCGACGGCCCTGAATATCCTTGTGGGCGCGCCGGACATAAACCTGGTCCACCGGGAGTGCTTGTGCAAGTACCGCTCACCGGCGTGAACGGAAAGCCCGTGCGGTAAGTTACGATTCCCGTGATCATAAATCCACCCAGCACATGCCCAGCCAGATCATTTCTTCCTTTGAAGAAAGGCAGTTCGTACAGTGCTGTAGCGTTGAAGTAGTGACGCACATCGAAATCCGATGGACCACGCTCAGTGCGATTGTCCTGCGGGTAGGTCTGGTTGGTTACGAACCCCGGCCCTTCGTAGGACAACTGATCAATGCTTTTGCTCCAGCGGTAATTGGCCTGCAGGCTTAAGCCCTTTGTGTAGCGTCTCACCAGGCTCAGATTCAGAGCGTTGTAGTTCGAGTTAACGTCCGGAGTTGAGAAGAAGATCTGGAAGAAGTTTGGATTGTTCGTAAAGAGGAAGTTCTGGTTCACGAGCCGGATCAGTTTGTGACCAGCACTTCCCTGGTATCCGGCAGTCGCTACGAGGTTGTAGCCTAGTTCGTACTGCATCTCGAGCGAATAGTGATAGACATATGGGTTCGGAAGTTCCTGTGGTGTGCCCCAAAGTTCCACAGCCGCCCCGATCACAGAACCATCTGGACGCACGCCGCGGCCCAGCGCTGGATTTACCGGATAGCTGCCGGGCGAGTTGGTGGCCCCGGTTACGTAAAGAATCGTTCCGTTCGCGAAAGGAGTTCCAAAGTCTCCCGTTGCCGTGCCGCAGCACAAGCCGAAGCGAGCAAAGAAAGGTGGATTGCCCCGAACGTTATTGAGCGGCGCGACCGGAATGCGGTTGTAAGTGATACCGAACCCGCCACGAATCACGGCGCGCTGGCCGTTAAAGAGATTTCCAAAGTTCCAACCACCCGGCGTATATGCGAAGCCAACCTGAGGAGCAAAGTTGTTTCGATCGGACTCCGATAGTCGAGACACCTGCCGCACCTGAATCGTGTTCAGGTTTTGATTGGTAAAGAACACATTCGTAAGCCGGTCGAACTTCTCTCGAACAGGCGAATAGTATTCATAACGAAGTCCAAGGTTCAGCGTCAGGTTTGCTCGATATTTCCAGTCGTCCTGGACAAACCCTGCGAAGTAATTGTTGCGGAAATACGGATGGCTCGAAGCCGGCAATCCGGTGCGCGGGTCTGCGTTGATGCCTTCAAAAATTGGCGTGTCGTTCGCCAGATTCCAGAGGCCGCTGAACGAATAGACCGGACGAGCACCTCCGATAGAGAGATCGCTGTTGTCCTGTTCACGGCGGAAGACGGCCCCAAACTTTAATCCATGATTCCCATGAGTTTTGCTTAACGTATCGCTGAACTCATAAGTGTTCTGCGCAAAGATCCCAGGCGTGCCTTCCCCCTGCGGCGCGCCGAATCTGATTCGATCACCAATTGGCAAGCCTTCAACTTCCACTCGGGGAATGCCGAGGTTCGTGCCCGCCGTGGCGACATCTCCAACCTGATCGATATGGAAGCGCGAAACATTGAACCGCGCTTCGTTAAGCATGCTCGGCGAGAAGATGTGCGTGTAGAGAACCGTTCCCGATGAATTAGCGGGCTTGAAAGGAAGGTCTGCGATAGGTCTTCCCTGCGCGCCAAAATTACTACCGAGATTATCCAAGCGCGTCAGGAAAGTGCTAACAGCGATCGTGTTGGTGCCGTTCGGTGTGAAATCGAGACGCAGATTGTATTGGTTTCCCCTGTTTTGACCAGGCAGCGAGAACTGTACTTGCTGAATATCGGGAATACCGTCAAAACCGCCACCGACAGGATTGCCCAGGCTCACGTATTGGCCTGTCGCGCCCGTCGGTGAACCAATATCGAGCCCACCCGGAACAACACGGCAGCGATTCGGATCATTTCCAAAGGCGGCACAACCTGGATTCAGCACGTTGATGATTCTCGGTGTAATACCGGATGCGCTCAACACGCGAGCGGTGACGCTGTTGGGCCGCAGTTGTTGCACCAGCTGGCGGTACTGTGGAGTCTCGACATAAGCGATCCCGGTATTCGTGACATTGTTGCGCAAGCCTTCATACGAAAAGAAGAAGAAGGATTTGTTCTTACCCCACGTTGTGGAGGGACCACCTTCACCGAAACGCGGCAGGTAAAGAGGCCCACCGAGGCTGCCGCCGAACTGCCTGATGTAATCATTGACGCGCACCGGACGGGCGGTGCCGGGCCCACCATATTTATTGAAAGCGTTTAGCTTTGGAGAGTTGTACTTCAGAAATGCCGAGCCGTGAAATTCGTTGGTGCCATTCTGCGAGACTACTTTGATCTGCGCGCCAGAGTTGCGTCCGTCTTCCGCTGAATAACTGCTCGAGAGAACGCGTATCTCTTTCACAGCCTCCTGGTTTGGAGTGACGATAGCAGCGCCGCCCCAGTTGTAGCTGTTCACGCTTACGCCATCGATGGTGAAGTTATTGCTCGAGAGACGCTGGCCGTTGGCCGAAATCGGCACCTGATTCTCAGTCTGAAAGATCGAATTATTCGAGCCGCCTGGGCCGGTAGTGTTCGGAAGATTCACGGCGGTTCCGTTGCCCGCGCGCGCGCCGTCGCCCAACACCCCCGGCGTCAGGCGAGCTAATTCGTAAGGATCGCGACCAACCTGCGGCAGTTGACGGACTTCCTGCGTCGTCAAAGCTCGATCGACGTTTGCATCCTCTGTGCGTAAGACTCCAACTGCCTCGGAATTTATCTGAACAGTAGCGCTCACTTCACCCGGTTCGAGAGCGATATCGATGCCCTGAAGGCCTTCGGCGTTGACAACAAGGTTTTCAAGAGATGCTTGCTTGTAGCCGGCTTTTTCGACAGCGATCTTGTATTTGCCGGGTGCAAGCCCCTGGAACCTGTAGAAGCCTTCGTCACTGCTGGTCGTCTCTTGTGTTTTGCCGGTTTCAGCGCTTGTCAGCGTGACCTTCGCGTCAGGAATTAGGGCGCCTGAACTATCTCTTACAATGCCTTGCACGCCGGCCTTGAATTGAGCGGTGGCGGTGGCGGATAGAATGAAAATAAAAAGTCCGCACAACGAGATGCGGACGAATAGAGAAAACCGACTTTGCATTGCTAACCTCCCTGGGTTCGCGACCTACACCTTGAAAAAGTGGCACAGACGTGTTCGCCCGTTAAGTCGTGCGCGCGGTGCGCCTACTTTTAGGTCCATGTCGATCCCTGGATACGGCACCTGACAATATGGACCACCACTCGGAAATTCTTCAGACTGTCCGACGGACCGATCGGCCTTGCGGCAACGATCGCAGAGTGCTGCCTTGCGTTTTCAATAATTCGGATCAAGTGGGGCTAGTCGGGGAAAACCGGGGAGATTAGTAAAGATAGATACCATCAAAGCTCAAAAACTTCAACGGTTTAGTTCTGGGCCGAGATCCGCCAAATGGTCCGGGCGATGAGAGTCACGACCGCCACGCAGTCGCGCTGGATTAAGCCCTGCGGAGGGTCGAACCCGGCTGCGGATTCCAATCCACAATCCGCAATCAGCAATCTTACGGCCCACATTCGGTGTTGTTGTGGGTAACTAACGAGCCGAAGCGAAGTTGGTATTCAGTGGAGGTGATGAAAGAGCAGACCATCCCGCGAAAGTTGTTTGGCTGGTTGTTGAGAATATTGAGCCAGAAATCGTAGCCGCCCTGGTCCGGATTTCGTCTTAAATAGGCGAAGTACTGCATCAGCACAAAGGCCTGGTTGAATTCGGCCCGAGCGACCAACGGATCCTCCGCGACCGCGCGCACGATCAGCGCGCGATTCTGGTTCGCATTCCAGTTATCGATCAGCGCCTGCCGCTTGCTCGTAAGATCCACGCTCGATGACTGCGTCACGGTTTGGATCAAAGCATCGATGAACGCAACACCATCCAGACTGCCGTACCTTTCCAGGAACTCTGTTCGCTGAATCCAAGCCGTCGCAAACGCCTGCTTCTGGGCTTCGAGATTAGGACCGCCAATCACCTGAGCTCGATCGACACTGAATTCCGCAAAGCTTGGCCTACGACCGAGCGAGTCTTTGTAGAAGCGATATACATAACCACCGGTGAGCTGGAACTCAGTCTCGATGAAGAAGGCGGCGCTTACACCAGTGCGACGTTCCAACAGGCAACGGGCGTCAGCAAAACAAGGAGTTGGATTGTTGGCGCTATTACCTTCGATCCGTTCAGTCCAGTAAGTCAGACCTGCCGAGTCGGAATGCCTTTCGAGAAAATCCTGATAATGACGCTCAACAAAGAATGACGAGATGTCGATAGGGTTCCCCGAAACCGGCCTGGGCGTTGGAGTGGGTGTTGGCGTCGGTGTTGGTGTTGGTGTTGGTGTTGGTGTCGGACTGGCCTCAACTTCCGGTTGTGTCGTCAACGCCTTGCCCGTATCCAGTCGTTTGTCGATCGGAGTATTAATGCGTTTCGCCTCATGAAGCAAATGGGCAATGATTTTCGTGTTTCTCAGATCCGGAAAATTTGCGTGCACCAGCGCGGCGGAGCCCGCCACGAGCGGAGCCGCCATCGATGTTCCGCTCCAGGTGCCATACTGCCCGTTTGGTACGCTACTCAGAATTCCTTCTCCCGGCGCAGCAATGTCAATATCCGAACCGCGAGTCGAGAAGACAGCGAGCTGATCCGCCTGAGTTGATGCACCCACTCCGAGCAAGCCCCCGACGTTCTCAGATGCAGGGAACATGGGCGTGGAGTCACCGGTATTTCCCGCGCCTGCTATGACTACTAAGTTTGGATTTGAAATCGCGGGAAAATCTTCTTCACCAGGCCAGGGCGTATCGTCGCAAACCCTGCTCAGTACGCTGCGCAGCAAGTGCGTTTGCCGGGGAGTCGCTAAGCTCATGTTGATGACATCAGCGCCCTGTTGCACAGCGTAGGCGATAGCTTCGGCAAGCACCCAGATATTTCCGACACCTCTTGGATCAAGTACGCGGACGGGGATGATCTTCGCTTCGGGTGCGACCAGCGCAACGAGTCCCGCCACATGAGTTCCATGTCCAAATGGTCCACCGTGTTGCGAGCCGACCTCGCTGGGGTCATTGTCAAAATCTACAAAATCAAAACCTGGCAGCACGTGCCCGGCCAATTGCGGATGGGATGCATCGATACCGGTATCGAGGATGGCTACTTTGATGGGCCCGTTAGGTCCCGTGCCACGGTTCACCTGGTGCGCCTGGGCCAGATTTATTTTCTGCGGCGCCCACTGCGCAACGTATGCTCCAGCATCGCCGCCAATGTTCCATGAGTTACCGATGTTCCAGGAGTTACCACCACCCTCAGGTGGCAGAGCTACAAAGTTAGGCTCGACATAGATGACACGGGTATCGGCGGTGAGTGCCGCTACCTTCGCCTGGACTGACGAGCTGTCTGTAATTCTTAGCCGGTAGATTGGGCGCGACCCAAACTGAAAATCGTCTGATGCTGGAATTAGGGAATACTGCGCCTCGACGCCTGAAAGATCTCCGGTGGTTGCGAGCTTTACGACGACTTCCCCGGGTACGAAATCGTTATCGGAATCAACAGTCGGAGTGAGTCCACGCTCTGCAGCGACACGTGACCCCGAGCCGCCACCCCAAATCCAACTGGCAGCGAGCAAGAGCAAGAAGACGAGAAATGTAGACTTCAGACGCAAGGTGTATGTTTCCGGATCAACAGCACGTCATTTGAGCCTCGCGGTGACACGACTTTAGCAGATTCTTTCTCTAAGAACAGTGCGGCCCGTCACCAAATAGATACGCGAAAGATGAAATTTTTTGTTTAGCGACCGATCCCGTCCAATCTGGCGTCTCACCATCTTCCGATCAGGACGAATGGAGACCAGAAGAACGGGTGAGGACGCGCTTTCAGCATGCTTAGCTGGGCATTGCGCAGGGCACGGCCGGCAGAGCCAAACTTTCTCAACCCCTGATAAAAGTCTGTCATCGTTTCAGACGTCGCCTCATCATCAATAGTCCAAAGACTCATCAAGAGCGATGGCGCTCCAGCGGCGAAAAACCCCCGGGCCAGACCAATCAATTCTTCACCCGGCGACACGGTGTTTACTCCCGTCTCGCAAGCGCTCAAAGTAACCAACTGGCAATGCAAGCGAAGGTTGTAAGCGTCACGCACCGTCAGCCATCCATCGCTGAGCTGCAGCGAAGAAAAGAGTGGATTGTCTGGACGGAACTGGCCGTGACACGCCATGTGAACCAAATCGGCGTCTTCAACCTGCTGGTGAAACGCACTTAACGTAGCCGCGCGGTCGAGCAAGGTCACCGATCCGGGAAAGAGCGGCGCCAGCGCTTGAATTTCCTTGCGCACGTTCGGAATCCGTTCATCGGCGACGCCCAGGAGCAATGCCTTTTGAAGTTGTGCACTTTCTCGCTGCAAACACTGCTGCAGAACCATGGCGCTTGGAGCGTACGATACTTCTCTATGTTCAATCAGATATGAATCGCCACTGCGGAGCGCTTGAAACGGAAGATAGTGCAAGGCGGCCTGTGGAACGATTGCCAGTCTCCGTCGGCCGATCCGGTCCTCAATCCCCGGCATGACACAGTCATAAAGCCGCTGCATGTGACGCTTCGTACGTTCAGTCAGTTCAGGCACGTGCCGGCGTATGTGGTCCGAGCCGTGGCGCAACGCATCGAGCTGAAAGCGAAGCTGAACAAGTTCTGCCGTGATATCGGACGATGAGCCGAGCCCGCGTACGACTTCGATCGCTTTGTCAGTAACCAGAAAAGCAACCAACTCTTCACCAAGGGCCGCATACTCCAGTAAAGCAGTGGCTGGTCCAAGATCGAGCTGCAGTTTATTGATGTCCAGTGAAACCGGCGCCGCCGCACTGCCGCTACGGCGGTGTTGAAGCTGGCGCATCACTTCCGCGGTCTCGCGCTCGCGTTCACGCAGACCCACTCGCAAGCTCTGAACTTCGTGATCACTCAAACGCACCGGCCGATTAAGTTGGTTGTAGAGATAGTTGAGCTCCCTGCGAAGATCATCGAGCCGCTGATTCAGCTGTGCGTCAAACGAGTCGGTAGGATCCGGCGGCGAGGCTGGACCACCTTGCATTGCATCGACTAATGCTCGCGCGCGCGCCCGTTCCACATAAACGAACGCCTCAGCAACACGAGCGTCACCGTCATCGAGAAGTAGCCTTACCAACTCGCTGTACGAGGTTAGTTTGTCAGCAAAAAATGCGGTACGAAACTCATCGCCGGGCAAAGGCGCTCGCAGTTGTTCGATAACCGAGATTGCCGCTTTGAATTCTTCCTCGGCAATGCGCTTTTCGCCCCGCAATGAAGCAAGTATTCCAAGGGACGTACGGCAGCGCTCGACGACCTGTGGGTGTTCGTTCTCGTCTGCCTCTCGCAACGTCTGCCGGAAGAGCGAGTCGGCTTCGTCAAAGTGCCCCTGAGCGCGTTTCGCTTCGCCCAGAATCCAACGCGCCAGCAATAACCGGCGCCAGCTGCCCGAGCGCGCCAGCGGAGTAATAGCCTGTCTCACAATCTCGCCTGCGATGACAGGGTCGGCTTGCTGGTAAAACAGCTGCGCCTGCGACAGAGCAACCATCGCCGCACCTACTTCATTTTCTTCGGCTTCATACAATTCACGCGCTTCCTTGAATCGCGACTTTGCCTCGTCAACTCGACCGAGGAACATGAATGTTCGCCCAAGATGGGCCGAAGCTCTAGCTTGTTCGGCACGCAGACCAAGCTCAGCAAAGCGCGGAATGATCCGTTCGTAAACCTCCGCAGCCTCTGGAATCAAATTTAATTCAAGGTACGCATCGGCAATCTCCTGCTCAGCGATCAACGATTGATGTGGCATTTCGAGCGAGGCATATCGGCGACGCGAGCGCTCAAGGTAATCAAGGGCTCGATCGTACT
>Ga0126384_10000469_pt1 | contig 22019 bp, 18 predicted proteins | sample PanSoiMetPlot_36_FD_92543 | JGI IMG/M metagenome (GOLD analysis project Ga0126384, IMG submission 92543) | Tropical forest soil microbial communities from Panama - MetaG Plot_36 | ecosystem: Environmental > Terrestrial > Soil > Tropical forest > Bulk soil | place: Panama | collected 2016-02-17 | reverse complement strand
GAAGCTGGACAACGAACCACTCTTCGTGCCCGAGCCGACACCGATTACCCAATCTGCAACGGAATAGGGATTTAGCGAATTGGGTTCGCTTCCGCGATTACCGGCAGAAAAAACCACCGAGATGCCAGCGTCATGCATGATGCTTGTCGCGACATTCACAGGATCATTGGCGTCAAACAGCCCGCTAATCCCAAAGCTGCAATTCACGACACGAATGTTAAGCGCATCCTTGTGTGACAAAATGTAGTCAATTCCTGAAAGGACGAAAAACAAGCTCGCGTCACCGCACGATACTCCGAGCAAGTTGGTGCCGGGCGCGATACCACCGTAGTACCCATCACTTGCCGCACCAGTACCAGCAATCACGCCGGCCACGAATGTACCGTGACCCAGCGTTAAGTCACTATCGGGCAGACCCTCGATCACCTGAGGATACAGAAACGCAGGGGAACTACCTTGAAGATCAGCTACCTTAACGTTTTGAACAACGTGTGTTCCATAAGTGAGGTCTGGATGAGTTGCGTCGATCCCGGTATCAAGCACCGCCACAGTTACACCTCGGCCTGACAGTGGAGCGTTGCCGTTTCGCTGCGTAAGAACCGGATCCGAAACAACGCTCGTTTGGCCGGTGATTATCCTGGTATCGTGAGTAAGGAACTCAATAGTTTTGTTCGAGTAAATCGTTCTCACGGAGCTTAGTCGAGAGATCGCCGCAATTTGTGATCTGGTGGCGTTGATCAGCGCGATAGGGAGATTATGATAGATCGTACCTCCAACCACGCCCGCCGAACGAAGCGCATTGAAGTCGTCGGCGGTAGGCATTTGATGGAAGATCACAAACACGTTGACTGCACTCGAATCTGGAAGCGCGTTCAAGAGCCAGGCAAGTTCGGGATCGAAGCTGCGAAGTCCGGCAGCTTCAGCTCCAGTCAGAACGACTCCTTCGGCTCCAGTGTAGGTTAACGCTTCAGCGCCGGTCAGCACGACTCCCTCAGCACCGGTTAGAACAACGCCTTCAGCACCTGTCAGCACGACTCCCTCGGCCCCGGTGAGTACGACTCCCTCCGCGCCTGTAAGGACAACGCCTTCCGCGCCTGTAAGAACTACACCCTCTCCCGCTATGAAAGAAATTCCTGCAAACGCATTGGTGGCGAGATGAACTATTAGAAGAGCTGAGACGAGAAGCACCAAGGTTGGGGAGTGCGCTTTTCTCATTCGTCCTGTCGACCGCTATCTGTTGTATTTACGATGCTTCTATTAAAAAATAGCGATTTGTCGACTCCCTTATTATTTAACAACGTACTTGAAAAAACCTTGAACGACTCTTGATAGCGTTGAGCACTATCCGCCCCACAAGTCCGCCTCAATGCAAATGTGCAGCCAAGAACCTTGGATTTTGACAGGTCAAATTTTGACACATCAATCCCCAGCTCTGGTTCAAGAAGAAAGTGGCTTGGATAAGTTGGTTATCGCCTTCGGTTTACGTACGCAGACGGTACATCTCGTGGTCTATGGTGCATTGGGTTTCTGATTGGCGTACGGTATACTCAGTCAGTAGTAGAATGAAGTATATGTCAAAGCGCAACAGGCACGCCGGGAAATTCCATCTTTCTCTTCTCGTCTCTCTTCTCCTGGCTGCTGCCGCCTATTCCCAGAGCGGACGTAAGCCGGTCGCGGGATCCCAACCCGATAAGGATGATTCCATCAAGTTACGAGCCGAAGAGGTTCTTCTCAATGTCACAGTTACGGATCCATATGGTCATCAGGCTACGGAACTTACTAAGAATGAGTTCATCATTGCAGAGGACGGGCAGCGACAGGACATTGCAAGTTTTGTGATTAGCAGCGTCCCCGTGAACGTGGTGCTAATGCTGGACGCCTCAGGATCGGTCATCTCTGAGATAAACTCATTGAGAGACGCCGCCACCCATTTTGTTAGTCAGCTGAGTCCCGAAGATAAGACATCAGTTATAGAGTTCCATACAAATGTCGAGTTGATTCAAGATTGGACCAACAAAGTTGATGACGTTAAGCATGCGCTTGCCTGGCGTTTCAAGCCTGGGATGGTTCAAAACAAACGGGGCGGGTTTGACTATGGAAGCACCGCGCTGTATGACGCACTTTTTTCTGCAGCAGATGAACAGCTGGCAAAAGTGGAGGGGCGTCGTGCAATCATACTCTTAACCGATGGCGACGACACATCTAGCAAAGTAACCTATGAACAGGCGGTTACCTCGATCGTAAAATCTGGCTGTGTCGTTTACGTGATCAGTAAGGCGCGGGCTTTCATTAATGAGCTCGATAAATATCGAGGCAGAGCTAATCGTGTATTTGGAGGCGGAACTGCTCAACAGGCAGACATGATTGTCGGTCGGTTGGAGCAAGCCGAACGACTGATGACCGATCTTTCTTTGCGCACGGGTGGGCGCCTGTTCTCGCCTTTAGAAGACAAAGAAATGAAGGATGTTTACGGACAAGTGGCGCGCGAGCTCAAGAACCAATACATCATCACGTATGTTCCCAGAAATCTTGACCACGACGGCCGTCTGCGACATGTGAAGGTTTTCCTTGCCCGCCCTGGTTACGCTGCGCGCACCCGCGACTCCTACTACGCGCCAAATCGATAAAATTGATCCAACGCCTTTTTGTGCAGGTTCACGCAAGGTTGGTGAACCTGCGATACCGGTTTCTATTCGGTACTCTCAGGCTTTGAGGAGTTCCTGGGTCGCGCCGACTTGGCTCTGGGTTTGGTTGATTTCTTGGTGGCCGCCCGTTTTGAAGCGGTTGACTGTCGCGCGGTCTGGGCGCCTCCATCGGAACGTGGCGACCTGGGTTTGGTAGCTCGTTTCTTAATCGATGTGTTTTCTAAGGGCGCCGGTTCGGGTGCCGGTTGAAACTGAACGCCAGCTGTTACTGGTTCGTCAGATCTAGTTGATTCACTGGCAATGAGAAAAGCAAGTACTTCGCCTTCGGCGTGAAACCAATCCTGAGCCTCCCCGCCAGGCTGACAACCTCTCATTTGATATATCTCGTAGGCGCGCATCTGAATCATGCGCTGGACGCTGTCCTGTTGAAGCAGGCGGCGCTGAAGTTCTTCTAAGCTTTCAGTGGTCATTTGTTGCCTTCCTATTATTACGTTACGGTCGATAATCTTAGCAGGATAGGAATTAGAGGTTAAGCAATCTTTATCACGATAAATAACGTGGTGGTTATTGGCTCTGATCCGAGCGCCACCTGAGCACCGGTTTCCTGGCTGCGGCTACTTCGTCCAAACGCCCAACCTTTGTCGTCACAGGAGCGCGCTTTAGCAATTCGGGATCTTCGGCCGCTTCAGCGGAAATCGATTTCATTGCATCCACAAACAGATCAAGCTCCTCGCGGCTCTCGGTCTCGGTGGGCTCGACCATCAAGGCACCGCTCACAATAAGGGGAAACGACATCGTAGGAGGATAAAATCCGTAGTCAATCAGTCGCTTTGAGATATCAGTATTTCGTACCCCATACTTAATTTGTCGTTTGTCCGAAAGAACAACTTCATGCATTACTCTTCCGGGATAAGGCACTTCGAAAGTATCCTTCAGATTGTGAGCGATATAATTTGCGTTCAACACGGCAGTCTCAGTTGCTTCACGCAAGCCCTGATCACCGTGGGTTAGAATGTAAGACAGTGCTCGGACCAGCACGCCAAAGTTTCCAAAATACGCTCGAACTCGTCCCACCGACAACGGGCGATTAAAGTCCAGCATTAAGTAACCTTCGTTATCGCGCGAAATCCTCGGGAAGGGAAGATACGGTTCAAGTTCGGATGTTACGGCTACGGGACCGGCGCCGGGACCTCCTCCGCCGTGAGGTGTAGAAAAAGTCTTGTGAAGATTCAAATGCATTACGTCGATTCCGAAACTAGCTGGTTTGGCAACGCCAGCCAACGCATTCATATTGGCTCCGTCCATATAAACAAATCCGCCGCCACTATGGACAATCTGGCAAATCTGCTGAATGTTTCGCTCAAACTTCCCTAGAGTATTGGGATTTGTGAGCATCAGCGCGGCAACGTCTTCGCTCATATGCTTCTGCAGCTGTTCGAGGTCAGTAAGGCCGTCTGCGCGAGAAGGCACTGTTTCCACTGTGTAACCGCAGATTACTGCCGAAGCCGGATTTGTGCCGTGCGCTGAATCGGGAATCAACACCTTCTTTCTGGGGTTGCCTCTTCGAGCCAGCTCGGCGCGAATCATCATTAAACCGGTCATCTCGCCTTGAGCCCCTGCTGCCGGCTGAGTTGAAACTGCCGCGAGGCCAGTTATCTCTGCCAGACACTGCTCGAGTCTAAAAATAATCTCCAGCGCACCTTGCGCGAGCTCCGGGGGAGTGAGCGGATGAAGATTCGCCAGGCCATCGATGCGCGCGATCTTCTCGTTGATCCGGGGATTGTATTTCATGGTGCACGAGCCGAGAGGGTAGAGGCCGTGGTCGATGCAGTAATTCCAAGTCGATAAGCGAGTGAAATGCCGGATTACGTCAACCTCCGATAGTTCGGGCATCCCATCCAGATCGTCGCCGCGGAGCAACTGCGAAGGTATAAGCTGCTGCTCATCTACTTCGGGGACATCGAGTTTCGAAATTGAATAACCAATGCGTCCGGGACGAGACTCCTCGAACAGGAGTCCTTCATTTTGGACTACGTGAGTTGTCGCTTTTTTGATTCTATCGCTCATTTTTTTGAAGCTGCTATTTTTTGAAATATGCAATTATACGCAATCTGAAATCTGAGATCTGCAAATCCCTTTCGGGTCGGCAAGCACGTCAGCTCTCAGATACTTTCTCCTTTTGCGCGCTCGGTATGCGCTCGATCCTTTTCACCTCTATAGCGTTGATCCGAAACAACCCTCCCCGATTCCTTCGCAGACCTTTGGCATCTACCGACTCAACTCAGCAAGGACACAAACCTGTCAATGCTTTCCTTCTTCGCCGTTTCAGTCACGCAAACAAGCATCGAGTCGTCTAACTCTGGGTAGTAAGGTTCCAGCGATAAACCGCCAATAATTCTCTTGTCCAGCAATCTGCTGATCACCTGGCTCGCTGGACGCGAAGTCCTCACCACGAATTCATTAAAAAAGGGAGCTGAAAACTTCAACTCAAATCCCCGTATCTTCGAAATCGCAGAAGCGGCATAATGCGCCTTCTGCAGGTTCTGTTTTGCAATCTCACGCACTCCGTGCTTTCCCATCGTCGCCAGATAGACAGTGGTCATCAGTGCGAACAACCCCTGGTTCGTGCAAATGTTAGAGGTCGCTTTCTCACGCCGAATATGTTGTTCGCGAGTGGACAGCGTAAGCACGTAACCACGCCGACCCTCACCATCTCGCGCCTCGCCGACGAGTCTCCCAGGCATTTGTCTGACGTGTTTGTCGAGGGTTGCGAACATTCCGCAGTAAGGACCGCCATAACTCAAAGGTATTCCAAAGGACTGAGTTTCACCTGCGACTATATCCGCTCCACAATCTCCCGGTGATCTCAGCACGCCCAGGCTCATTGGTTCGCTGATGGCGACAACCAGTAAGGCTCCGGCTTCGTGAGCCGCGGACGCAATCGCCGCCAGATCCTCTACGCAACCGAAGAAGTTTGGCGATTGCACTACGATCGCTGCGGTGTCGCGATCGATTCCCAGATTATTCGGATCGAGTGCCCCAGATGGTGCGGGACCTGTCTGATCAATTCTGAATCCGAGATGCTTTGTATAGGCAGCAACTACCTCGCGGTACTGAGGATGGACTGTATCAGCGATAACGAATCTGTTGCGGCGCGTCACGCGGTTTGCCATCAGTACCGCCTCAGCAACCGCGGTGGAACCGTCGTAAAGGGACGCGTTGGCGACCTCCATACCTGTCAGCTGACAGATCATCGTTTGGAACTCAAACGTGTACTGCAACGTGCCTTGACTCAATTCCGGCTGATAAGGTGTGTAGGCGGTAAAGAATTCGGCGCGCGAAATCAGCGAGTCGATGATTATGGGTATGAAATGTGAATAAGCACCTGCACCCAGAAATGACTGGTAATCAATCGCGTTTCGCGACGCTAACTCGCGAAAGTACTCCAGCAGATCAGGTTCACTGATGGGGTTCCCGATCCCTAAGGGCTCGTTGAGTTTTAGTTGTTCCGGGATTTGATCGAAGAGATCTTCGATGCGCTCCAGCCCGATATCCTGGAGCATCGAGCGACGCTCGCTCGGCGAGTTCGGAATATATCTCATTGACGATTACTCCGCCGCTTCTTCCTTGATGTAATCTTCGTACTCGACGGCGGTCAACAGGGCATCAACTTGCGAGGGGTTGTCAATCTTTATTCGAATCATCCAGCCATCGCCATAAGGGTCTTCGTTGACTTGTTCAGGCGAGTCATTAAGAGATTCATTGACTTCTATGACCGATCCACCCAGCGGCATGTAAATCTCGCTAACCGCCTTCACGCTCTCGACAGATCCGAACGGCTCGGAGGCTTCAAACTTGTCTCCTACCTTTGGTAATTCGACGTACACAACGTCGCCGAGTTGATTCTGAGCGTGATCAGTGATTCCAACAGTCGCCTCATCGCTTTTTACTCTGACCCACTCATGATCCTTCGTATAGCTGAGGTCTTCAGGTGTATTTGACATCTTCGTTCTCTCCGTATCTCTTCCAACTCTAAAAGACGATCGATCAGCTTCAATCGTATCTCTTTACACGCTTATAAAAGGGCGTCTCGACAACCCTGGCCGGAACACTGCGGCCTCTGACAACCACCGACAATAGGGTTCCTATGTTTGTGTGTTCTATGGGAAGGTACGCGAGGCCGATGTTCTTCTTTAGATAGGGCGCCGGGCTTCCGGAGGTAACAGTCCCTACCTGTTGATCGCCTAATCGAATCGGATATCCGTCGCGAGCAGGTGCTCGGTCGAGCATCTCGAAGCCAACCAACTTGCGCTTCAGCCCCTCTCCTTTTTGTTTTGCGAGTGCTTCCCGGCCTATGAAGTCGCCTTTGGTAAGTTTAACCACCCAACCCAATCCTGCCTCCAGCGGCGTCGTAGTTTGATCCATATCGTGGCCATAAAGCCTGTATGCGGCCTCAAGCCTTAATGTATTTCGGGCCGCCAGGCCGCAGGGAAGCAGGCCTCGGTCGCTTCCGGTAATCAGCAACCGGTTCCAAAGATGGCGGGCGCTAGCCGCGTAGCAAAGTATCTCAAAGCCGTCCTCGCCAGTGTATCCCGTTCGAGAGACACGACAGTCCACCCCATCTACTATGACGCGTTGGGACCAGTAATATGGAATGCGATCGAGCATGTGATCGGTAAGCGGTTGCAATATTGGCTCTGCTTGCGGTCCTTGCAAAGCCAGCAGCGCAAACGCAGAACTGGTGTTATGAACCTCCACGTTTGCCGTTCCGACCTGGCTCTGAATCCATTCAAAATCAGAATCGGTCGTGCCGGCGTTTACAATTAGTGCGAAAAACTCCTGGTTGAACCGGTACACCAACAGATCATCCAAAACGCCGCCCGAATCGTCCACGATAGTGGAGTACTGCACCTGATTGTCTTGAAGTTTAGACACATCATTTGTGGTGACTTTTTGAATCAGCGCTTGAGCCTCGACGCCTCGAATTTCGATTTCTCCCATGTGGGAAACATCAAAAAGGCCTGCCGCCTCTCGCACTGCCATGTGTTCGTTTACCGGGCCGGAGTACTGAACGGGCATCTCCCATCCAGCGAAATCAACCATCCGAGCGCCAATTGATATGTGGGAGTCGTACAGCGGTGTGCGCTTCAGCATCGCAGTTATTATGCCTCTACAGGTGGAAACTATTAATTGGTTCCAGCAGTATCGAGATTAACGAGACTCAAGAAAAGTCGCAAGCTACCATAAGCGTTTTTTCCAGGTCAATGGTGCGAAACATACATATAACAACGCACATCAAGTGTGCGCCGTTCAACTCGAAGAATAGTATCTCTTGATTAGACACCGAGTAAGCCTCGTCGTCTAAGTTTTCTTGACTATCTCTGGTTCACTGGTTGCCTGGCAGGCTTCCTACATGGGAAACTTCCCGTCCGCAGAATTGGAGCAATTGTATGAATCTGGCCGAACTGGCGCAACTAATCAAGGCTGACCTGATTGGGCGCGCGAGTGTAGAAGTTTTCCGCGCGCAACCTTTTGATAAAGCGCAAGATGGGGACATTACGCTCGCTCTGGACGTTGGTTATCTCGCCCGGCTAAGTGAATCGCAAGCCACTGCGATAATTGTGCCGGCACCCGTTGCGGGATACGGCGGAAATCTTTTGGTTGCGCGCGATGCCAAGCTTGCATTTGCCCGTGCAATTGCAGCACTACACAAAAATGATTATCAGCCGAATGGTGTAAGCGAAGATCTTATCGTGGGGCAGGGAACGGTTCTCGGCAGAGACCTGTCAATTTCTTCGCGTGTGACGATCGGTTGTGACGTGGTTATTGGCGACCGAGTGACATTGCAGCCTGGTGTAGTTATAGGCGATCGGTGTCTGATTGGCGATGACACCACTCTACACGCGAATGTTACGATCTATCGAGATTGCCAAATTGGACGGCGGGTTGTGATTCATGCCGGAACGGTAATCGGAGGAGATGGATTCGGCTTTGTACCCGACGAAGACGGACATCAGGTGAAACTGTTACAGCTCGGTAGAGTGAGGATAGAAGACGACTGCGAGATCGGAGCCAACTGCGCGATTGATCGAGGCGGTTTTGGGGATACGATTCTTCGCAGAGGAGTCAAGCTCGACAATCTGATTCAGGTAGGTCACAACTGCGAAATAGGAGAGGACACTGTTATTGCTGCTTTGGCAGGCTTCTCAGGGGGTACAAAGGTCGGTCGAGGCTGCGTCGTTGCCGGACAGGTAGGCACCAATCAACATACGAAGATCGGGGACGGCGCGACGCTAACCGGGCGGACCGCAGTAACAAAGAACGTAAGAGCTGGCGCGGTGATGGCTGGAATGCCGGCTCAAGACTACAATGCGTGGCGTCGTTCGCAGGTGCTATACTCGAAGCTTCCCAAAATGGCCGATCGTTTGAAGCGGCTCGAGAGGATTGTTGAGGAGTTTATTGCAGGCTTTCGAAAAGAAGGCTGAGGGAATCGGAAACTAGAGTCATCCATTCGTGGTGGCTTTTTCTCCCCAATGCTTGAGAAAGCAAGTGAAAGCATGGGTTCTGAATTTCGCAGGAGAGGCGTAGGAGGACATGGAAACATTACTGGACGTAAATCAGATCCAGGCGATTTTGCCTCACCGATATCCATTTCTGTTGGTAGATCGGATCGTTGATTATGAGGCAGGCAAGAGAGTAGTTGGAATAAAGAATGTTAGTCTGAACGAGCCCTTTTTTGCCGGCCATTTTCCAGGGGCTCCAGTGATGCCCGGGGTGCTTATTGTTGAAGCTATGGCCCAGACCGCGGGAGTCATGATGCTCGCGAGTCTGCCGGATCGGGAAACTAAACTAGTCTTCTTCACTGGGATCGACAGCGCAAAGTTTCGCCGACCGGTCGTGCCGGGCGATCAGTTGCGGCTCGAGCTGACCGTCCTTAAGCTGAGACCCCGATACATAAAACTTCGCGGCGAAGCGTACGTTGACGGACAGCTGGTGGCCGAAGCCGCAATTTCCTCGGCACTTGTTGACCGCAATGTAGTCGCGCGCAGCGAACAACACAGCAGCAACGCCGCCTTCACTCCAGTCGAACAGCTGTAGGAGAGCGTCGCGAGTGTCCATCCATCCTACAGCGATCATTAGTCCAAAGGCGGAACTCGGAAACAACATCGATGTCGGTCCCTACTCGATCATCGGTGAGGACGTTATCCTCCACGAAGATGTCCGAGTCGGAAGTCATTGCGTCATCGAAGGCCCGTCGGAATTCGGCCGCGGGACAATATTTTATCCCTTTGTGTCCGCGGGTCAGGCACCACAAGACTTGAAATATCGGGGCGAGCGGAGCTGGCTGCGGACCGGCGAAAGAAACACTTTTCGTGAATTCACAACGCTTCAGCGCGGTACTGAGGTTGGGGGAAACATCACGGAGATCGGATCCGATGGACTGTTCATGGCGCAGGTACATATAGCGCACGACTGCCGCATAGGTAATAATGTCATTTTCGCCAACGGCGCTACACTCGCTGGGCACGTGCTCGTCGACGACTTCGCCACCCTCGGTGCCTATGCAGGAGTTCACCAATTCTGTCGTGTCGGTAAACACGCGTTTATCGGCGGTTACTCGGTGGTGGTTAAGGATGCGTTGCCATACGCCCGCACGGTTGGAAACCACGCTAAGTGCTACGGGCAGAACACACTGGGTTTACGCCGCAAGGGATTTAGCAGCGAACAGATTCGGCGAATAGCTCACGCATATCGGTTGTTGCTTGCCGCGAAACTCAATACGACGCAAGCCCTGGAAGTAATCAAAACGGAATTGAGTGGCTGGCCTGAGATCGACTACATAGTCGAGTTCATCGAAAGTTCTGAACGCGGGGTAACCAAGTGAAAATACTCATTCTTACGCACCAGGAGGTAGAAGAGCTGTTACCGGTTGATGAATGTATCCCGGTGATGTCCGAAGCGCTATCGGATCTGGCTCGGGGAAGAACCTTTCTACCTTTACGGATGGTTATCACCCCGCCGGGGGCGGCCGGCGATATGGCAGTGATGCCGGCTTATCGCTCCGGCGATCAAGCCGCTTATGGAGTAAAGGTCGTGTGCTTCTTTCCGGGCAATCCTTCGAAAGGGTTGGATTCGCACCAGGGAAGTGTGATGTTGTTTAGCGGGGAAACCGGCGAGTTGCTTGCGTTAATGAATGCTTCCGCTATCACCGCAATTCGTACTGCCGCGGTGTCCGGCGCGGCGACTAAGCTTCTCGCGCGTGAGAATGCGAACGAACTCGCGATCATCGGATCGGGCGTACAGGCCCGCGCACATCTCGCGGCGATGGCTTGTGTACGAAAAATCAAACGAGCCCGAGTGGCCAGCTTGCGATTTGACAATGCGAAGAGATTTGCCGCCGAGTTCGCTTCTCGCTATTCATTTCCAATCGAACCGGTCGAGAGTGTAGAACAAGCCATAAGCGGAGCAGATTTGATCGTGACGGCAACGACGGCCGAAACTCCGATTTTAAAACTCGATTGGATATCGGCGGGCGCACACCTGAATGTCGTCGGATCCAGCATTCCAAGAACTCGCGAGATTGATAGTGCGACGATCGCCGCGGCAAGTTTGTTCGTCGATCGGAGAGAGTCTACGATGAACGAGGGCGGAGATTACCTGTTTGCGTTGCGCGAGGGCGCTATCGGTCAGGATCACATAAAAGCCGAAATTGGTGAGTTGCTGATCGGCTCGAAAACCGGACGGACCTCGGATAACGAGATTACGATCTTCAAGTCACTGGGCCTCGCCGTGGAAGATCTGGCGTCGGCAGGGTATTTGTACCAGAAGGCGCAAAAGAGCAACAAAGGAGCCTGGGTAGAGTATTGAGCTTAGGTGTCACGACACTCGCTCTGCGATTCAAGCAAAAGCCCGCCCCACATAGCGCAATATGAAGTATGGGTTAATAGCCGGCAACGGACGGTTTCCTTTTTTGGTGCTCCAGGGTGCACGCAAATGCGGGGCCGACATCGTTGTCGCAGCGATCAAAGAAGAAACCGCCCCGGAAATTGAAGATCACGCAGCCAACCTGGAATGGCTCGGCGTTGGGCAATTGGGTCGTTTGATTCGTTACTTCAAGCGCCAAAATGTCTCCCACGTCATAATGGCCGGCCAGGTCAAACATCATCAGATATTCCGGCTGAACGCCCTACCCGATCTTCGAATGGTCCGCTTACTGGCCCGTCTTTCCACCCGGAACACCGACAGCTTAATCGGCGCGGTCGCAGACGAACTCGCACTCGAGGGTATGACGCTTGTCGACTCGACGACATTTCTTGAGTCTCTACTTGCGCAAGATGGTGTACTTACGAGCCGGCCCCCGACCAAACAAGAACTTGCCGACTTTGCGTACGGCCTCGGCATTGCTCAAGAGATCGGGCGAATGGATCTTGGGCAGACGATAGCGGTCAAGGATCGAGCGATAGTTGCGATTGAAGCAATGGAAGGAACGGATGCGGTCATCAAACGTGCTGGGGAGGTTACCCACGGAAGATCATTTGTAGTAATCAAACGCGCCAAACCCAATCAGGACATGCGCTTCGATGTACCGGTGATCGGACTGCCAACGATTGAGACTATGATCGGTGCGGGCGCGAGCGCTATCCATCTGACAGCCGATAAGACGTTGCTGTTTGATCGTGATGAACTCATTCGTTTGGCGGACAAACACTCGATTGCGATAGTCGCGGGATAGTCCCTCCCAAAAAAATAGCAACCCACAGCAAAGCAGCTCTATTTAGGAGGATTTCTGCGAGCGGTCTTCAAGCTGTCGGGCGCTTGATCCCGCTGTCTCGTAACTATAAATCCATAAAACACAGCGTTAACAAGGTTGACAAAACAGAAGACTATGTTGAGGTTTGGCCCGGTATGTTACACTGGCCACACCCCCCGGAAAGATCGAGCTAAGGAACCATGTCGAGAAACAACCCAAACGACGCAGATCCAGAGAGTGCAATTATCGATGCTGACCTGCTCGTAAAATACCGCATGGTCAATCGCGCAATCGAGACTCTCGAACGCGCGATCGACAGCGCACCTCGACACATTGGTTTGCGTGAAAAGCTTCGGGAAATCCTGATTGACGCCGGTCGGCGAGATCAGGCGGCGCAGCATTGCCTGGCATTGGCAAGCCTTCACATTTCGGCTGGTGATGAGGAAATCGCCAACGAGCGTCTGTTGGAGGCGAAACGACTTGATCCCAGGGTGTCTGTTACCGGTCAACTTCGCGATGTGCGACAGGCTGAGGCCCCTCCTCAGCGGCCGCAGAAGATCCTTTCCGGGAATCTCGCGGATGTGAATCTCTTCGACATCATTCAGATCATTGAGAACAGCCGATTGACCGGCATGCTCCAGGTTACATCCTCCGCGGTTTGTGGCGAAATACACTTCGACGAAGGCCTGGTAGTGGGAGCTAAATCGGGAATGGATTTCGGGAGGAAGGCTCTTAGCTTATTTGCCGGCGCCGGAGATGGTACATTTGAGTTCGAAAAGACAAGTGAAGCCTACGACCGCACTATTCAGACCACAAGCAACACCGCATTGATCCTGGATATGCTTCGGATAAAGGACGAGGAGGACCACGGCCTGGGTTCGCTGGACACTCTTCAATAGGGGACAAACGGGAAGCACTCAGCCCGTAACCTTTCGTGGCCAACGGGCTGAATACTCTTCTTAAATAGGTCCTTTTATTGTTTGGGAGGAGCTGGTTTTACCGCCGGGGTCGCGACCGGGTTCGCTTTGTTGTACTCGGCAATAAAATCTTTAGTTATGTCGGAACGAGGATCGAACCATACCACTACACCGGACTGAATCGCATTAGCAACGTCTACCAGCATCACAATGCCGCGTTTTCCTGTGTAGTCTTCGGCAAACTTGCCCAGCTTGCCGGTTATCGGTTCGAATGCCCTGTCGCGAGCTCGACCGGCGTCAGCCTCAAGATCTTCGCCTTTGCGCTTGTACTCCCGCTTCATGCTTTCCAGATTCTCTGTCATCTCGGCTACTTTCGCCGGTGCGAGTACGCCGCTCTGTGACTTCAGAGTATTCTCAAGCGCGGTTATCTTATCGCTTAGACTTTGAACTTCTTTGACCCGCGGTTCGAATTGCCGGTTCAGGCTATCGACCTTTGCCTTAAACTCTTCCACCTCGGTCTGAAACAACGTGGTATTGATGACCGCCACTTTACCCTTTGGGAGCAACGGCGCCCCTGCAGGCTTGGGTGGCGGCGGGTTCTGAGCGAAAACCGATCCGCCAATAAATGTCAACGCGAGGGCTGGGAGGATAATTTTGAGTTTCATAGATATCTCCTTTCCTCGCGATTAAGGCTTCTTAGTAGGCGCCGCAGGCTGGGGAGCTGGCGCGCCGCCCGCCACCGGATTCGCCTTGTTGTATTCTTTTATGAAATCATCGGTGATATCAGCGCCAGGATTCCAGTATGCCAGTGTTCCTGTTTGGGCGGCTCCGGCCAGATTAATCACCAACACGATATTGCGTTGAGTCGCGTAGTTGTTCAGAAATTGATAAAGCTTATCGCGTATGGGCTTGGTTGCTGTATCAATAGTGCGGTCATATTCACCTTTTAGATCTTCGTAATCGCGAGTGCCGCGCTTTTTCAGATCCTGATAATTGTTCTGAAGCTCCTGACATTTGTCAGGTGTCAATTGTGGACATTTCACCTGAATGTCATTGTCCATCTGTTTCAGTTGAGACTCAACGGTTTGAAGCTGCTGATAACGTGGTTGGTATTGTTTATCAACCTGATCGTATTTCTGCTTCAGTTCGCCAATCCCTGCCGGGAACGCCTGAGTGTTTACAACTGCGACTTTACCCTCCGGCAACGCAGCGCCAACTCCAGCCTGCATAGCTTGCTGGCCATATGCGCTTACGGTTACCGCGATCAATATTGCTGCAAAAGCAGCCAACCTGAGTTTGAACATAATTGCTCCTGTTTTTTTCTGATTGTGCCGCCCCCACGGTGAGCGTAAACGGCAGTTTGCGAAAAGGTGATTATAGCAGTAACGCTCACAAATTTAGAAGCCGCAATCCCGCAGCAAAAAATTAGAACGTTCGACCAACAGAGAATCTTATTGCCTTCTTCTTTTCAAAGAAGAATGGATTAACATCAGCTTCCGTTCGGGCGTTGGGGTTTAGAGCGAATATCAATCGGAACGGCACGTTGATTACCGGTACCTGCACTCGAATCTCTCCGCCGAGGCTGTAACGATAGTTGTCGAGTATTGACGTTGATGATTTAGACAGTAGCACGTCCCTCGAAATTTGCTTATCGCCAAGAATGAAGACCTGTCTGAATCCTGGTGGGAGTCCTCCCTGGCTCTCGGGTGGTGTTGCTTTTCTGATCTCCTTCGGTTTTGCGATCTCGCCCTGTGGATTCAATATCACAGAACCAAGGATTTGGTTCGGAATAAATTCAGAACGCTCGGATTGATCCGACAATCCTTGAAGAATGAACGCAGATCCTATGTCAAAAAACGGCGCGAACTGGATAGGACCAATGATCGGGATACGATACTCCAGGTTGAAAACAAGCTGAGAATCACCGCCGATAAAGGCTGGGAAAATTGGCACGGTTGGGTCTATCTTATTAGTTACTACAAACTGCTCAAGAACGCTGGGTGCGACACTGGCCCCGTTAGAATTTGCGGGTCTTCTTACCTTCAGGGTTTCGCCAGTTAAGATATCAGTCGCGCGCACGTTTTGCGTTGTGTTGCTCGTCACCACCGGGGCGGTGGGTGAAATGCTCCGAATGTTGTAACCTCGGATGTCCTGTTCGCCGCCCAGGAAGAATCGGGAAAACAACGGCGTGCCTCCCACAAAAGATAAAGAATTCGATTCGAATGGCTCACCAAAAGACGTAATGTGACCGAACAAAACTCGCATCCCGAGCGTCCTCGTTGGCCTGCCGGCATCGATCCGCGCTCGAGCCTCTTTACCCGCAAACAACGGACGGAAGTGCTTAAACTCAAAAGTGGGAGCAATCGTGTTCACTTTTCCACCGAGGAATCCTCCTGTAAAAGACGTAACTGCGGTCACTGATGTACCCTTAGTCGGATCCAAAGAAGAATTCAGTGTGTTATAGGAGATCGAGGGGCTGACCGTAGACTGTGTAACGCCGCTTTGACGAAATGTCACCAGAATGTCGTTATTCGGATCGCTGTCCCTGTTAACCGCCGGATCGACAATGTCAGTCGTTTGGAATGAATATGCGAGGCCCAGGCGTATAAACCTGCCCATCCTGAAGCGTTTCGCGAAATAGCTCAGTGGTGCGCTCGCGGAGACAGAAGCGCCGGCGGTCTTCTGAGTGAATAGGGAACTGCCGCTGAACGTACCAAAAACATCCGTGGTAGTCGGGGCTCCAAACCCCTGCCCAACAAACTGGTAGTTCTGATAAAAAAGATTAACACCTACGCTTATCGGTTTTCCCTTGACATAGGGTTCAGTAAACCCGACTGAAAGAATCTTTTGCAGGTTTCCGGTCGCGATATTGAAAGACAATGCCTCGCCGTAGCCCAGTAGGTTATTAGTCGAGTAATTGATTCCAATGTACGAACCACCAACACCCGACACACCGCCAGTGAAACTTATCTGCTGCCTGCCTTTTTCCTGGACCTTTAGAATCAGGTCGACCTGACCTTCCTTCTCGTTGGTGTTGATTGTTGCGTCCTCTTTCTTAACCTGATCGAAATAACCAAGCTGGTTCAGGCGCAATATACTCAAATCCCAGAGCTGTTCGTTATAGCGCTCGCCTTCATTCAACAGGACTTCGCGCCGCATTACGTTGTCACGAGTGAACGTGTTACCGATAAACTCGAGCCGGTGCAAAGTGTATTGCTTTCCCTCCTCAATGCCGAAGGTTATGTCAACAGTCCCTTTCCCATTATCCGCACGGTCGTCTTTGAAATCAGGCACGAACCCCGCGTTAAACTGGATATAGCCGCGTGTGCCGTAGAGCTTTTTGAGGTTGTCGAGGCCTTTTTGGACGACTGTATACCCTTTGACAACGTCACCTGGCTTCAACCCGATAACAGCTTTAATCTCGTCCGCGGTAAACTCGGTATTGTCTTCGACTTTGATCTCTCCGGCAGTGTATTGACGTCCTTCGTCAACGGGTATAACGATCTTAAGTCCTTCACCTTTGTGTCCGAAGAGCGGTACCCAGGTGCCCACTCTTCCGACTTGTTCAACACGAGGCTCGCCAAAACGCGCCTTAAGATAACCGTGATCGGCATACACCAGGACTCGAAGACGATCGAGGTCGGTCTCCAGTTTGTCCTTGTGATAGATATCCTTCGAGCTGAAGGTGGTGAACAAGCCGAGCTCTTTAACGAGCTTCATCTGCTTTCTGAGGTGAGAGCTGGAAAAGACCTTGTTACCCTCAAATTCGATTCCGGCAACACGAAAGCGTGGTCCTTCGTCGATATTGAAGGTTAGTGCGACGGCGGTTGCGGAGATACGCTCAACGACTGGTTCGACTTTGGCTTCGGGCCGTCCTTCGTTCGCAAGGAGCTCCTTGATAACAGCGGCCGCTCGCTTGGCTTTAACGGCGTCGTACTGCGATTCCTTCGAAAGACCGACCGAACGTTTGCGGAACTCCTCCAAAACCGTAGACTGCTGAACTGATTTAAGACCCTCGTATTTGATGTCGAGTAACAACGGCCGCTCAGAGACCTCGAACGTTATAATCTTTCCTCCGCGAGTACCCTCTTCGGAGTAAACCTTGACGTCTTCGAAATGACCCTGAGCGTATAGAGCGCGGACGTCGCGATCGAGCTGACCCGGGTTGTATGGATCACCCTCACGCGTTCCAATCCAGATTTTGACTGTAGACTCGGGAATGCGTCGATTGCCGCGTATCAGGACCTGCTCAACTGTTACGTTCTGGGTCCGAGCCGCATGTACAATCGATTGGAGATGAGGAATTCGCCCGCTGAGTGAAAAACCTACGATTGCCGATACAAGTGCTGCGACGACACAAAAAAACCGCTTACTCATAGATAGAATGCACGCTCCCTAGAATGCTTCGTCCGTTTCGGTTTATGTTTTCCTTTAGCTTCGTATTGTCGCCCGCGCGAGTAACAAGAAAGCTGCCTTTGTCCTGTGGAACCCTCATAGCGAGACCTGTCTAATCAGCACACTAATATCCCGCTTAAAAACAAACTCCATAGTAAGGTAGTTTCCCGCGTCACCGATTATAGAACGGTTCGATGAGCGCATATTGTAACAAAAATGCAGCTGGCAAGGCCAACTGGAGAGAGTTGGACTTGCCTGGGCGAATGTTAACGCGTCGACAACACTTAAGCGTCGCTATTTTCCGCTGCGGTACTGATGCATCCTGACAGTTTCAAGAGTCACGAGGCCCTCTTGCACCATTGATTCGATCTCGGGAAGCAGCTGGGCGATCTTCTCAGCGTTATCAACTATTTCCACGACAACCGGTAGATCCTCCGAGAGTCGCAGGATCTTTGACGTGTGGATCCTCGAAGCGGCGCCGAACCCCATTATTCCGCGCAATGCGGTTGCCCCGGCAATTCCCATTTCCCGCGCCTTCAGAACAATCGCCTCATAAAGGGGCTTCCCTTGCCATCGGTCAGACTCGCCGACGTATACTCGCAACAATTGCCCTTCATCTGAGATGTTCACAGGTCCTCACGAATGCCAGATAAGTTGGGCGAGGCGTATGCCTACCCAAACGCCACCCAGGCCAAGAAAAACGCTCAAACACACATTCAAGGTTGCAAGCCCGAATTCTCCGTCTCTTATCAGCGAAAAGGTTTCATAAGCGAAGCTCGAGAAGGTCGTGTAACCCCCAAGGACTCCGGTCAGTAAGGCGACACGCGTGACCGGAGACGCGAGCACACGAGATTCAAAGAGTTGCGCAAGAAGTCCTATCAAAAAACTGCCCGAGACATTGATTACAAGATTCGCGTAAGGGAAGGTTGGTTCCTTAACTCTTGAATAGATGAAAATCGAAAGGAAGTATCGAAGACCAGTTCCGAAGGCACCGCCGAGCAGCACCAAAACGATTTTCGTCATCGTCAGTCGTATATTTGGGAGAGGAGCGAATTCGAGGCCGAAATACTATTCGAAACAGTGTTCCGATTACTGCACCAAAAGTTCCGCGCCAAGTTCTTCCAGTTCGAGCGGCCGATACGAGAGAGAATCGCCATCAAGGTAGACTTCGACTACCGATGCTTCGCTAAAGTTACCGCCAATCAGCGCTTCTGATAGAGGATCCTCAACGTGCTTCTGCAATGCTCTTCGCAACGGTCGCGCGCCATAAGTCCGGTCGGCGCACGTCTTCTCAACTATCCAGCGTCGCGCTTCTTCGGTCATCTGCACCTGCAGCTTCCGTCGAATTAACGTGCGGTTTAATTGTGCTACCAGCAGTCCTACGATCTCGAACAGATCGACGTCGGTCAGAGGTTCGAATACGATTATCTCGTCCAATCGATTTACGAATTCCGGATTGAACGTCTGTTTTACCGCTTGCATCACGCCTTCTTCAACCGCGGCTTGTTGTGAGCGTGCTGAAGCCTGAAATCCCATATGGCCGCGCTTCTGTATAAAACGTGCCCCAATATTTGAGGTCATAATGAGAATGGTGTTCTTAAAATCGATCGTGTTACCAAGCGAATCTGTAAGAGTGCCATCTTCCAGGACCTGGAGCAGGATGTTAAATAAATCCGGATGTGCTTTTTCAATCTCGTCCAGCAACAGAACCGAATAGGGATTGCGTTTGATCCTTTCGGTCAACTGACCACCTTCTTCGTGCCCGACGTAGCCAGGCGGACTGCCAATTAGCTTCGAGACGGCATGTTTTTCCATGTACTCAGACATATCGAATCGAAGCAGCGCCCGCTCGGAGCCAAACAAGAATTCAGCGAGTGATCTGGCAACCTCGGTCTTGCCGACGCCGGTCGGGCCCAGGAACAAAAATGAACCAACCGGGCGATTAGGATTCTTGAGACCAGCGCGGCTCCGTCTGATTGCGCGAGACAGCGCGGAAATGGCGCGGCTTTGGCTTATGATTCGCTTATGCAGTTCGTTCTCGATTCGAAGAAGCTTCGCAGATTCGTCCTCTTTGAGCGAAGTAATAGGAATGCCCGTCCATCGCGAAATGACTTCTTCGATATCGTCTTTGCTGACGATCGGAAAGTGCTCCGCAACGAGATTATGGGATTCACGAAGCGTCGCAAGACGATCGAGTTCGTCCTGCTCTTTTTGCTTGAATATCTTCGCTCGTTCGAAGTCTCGCTCCGCGGTTGCACGCTCAAACGCAGCGGTATGCCGGCGAAGCTTTCTCTGGCAATCAAGAATTTCAGCAGGGAGGTTAGCTTCGCGCAATTTTACACGCGCTCCGGCTTCATCGATGATGTCGATTGCTTTGTCCGGAAGGAACCTGTCGGGAATATATCGCTGAGAACCGTAGACCGAAGTTTCCAGGGCTTCCTGAGTATATCTCACCTGGTGGAATGTCTCGTACCGTTCCTTTACTCCCTCGAGTATCTTAACGGCTTCACCTTCGCTCGGAGGGGGTACCTTTACTGATTGGAAACGGCGTTCCAGAGATCGATCCTTTTCGATCGTCTTTCGAAATTCCGTCGGCGTCGTCGCACCCACGCATTGAATTTCGCCTCGGGATAGCGCGGGCTTTAGAATATTGGCCGCGTCCAGTGATCCTTCCGCCGATCCGGCGCCAACCAGTGTATGAAGCTCGTCGATAAAAATAATGTAATGTGGGTTCTCGATCAGCTCTCGCATGATCGTCTTGAGACGTTCTTCAAATTGACCACGATACTTAGTGCCGGCGACGATCAAGGATAGGTCGAGCGCCAGGATTCGTTTGTCGCGAAGGAACGGAGGAACGTCGCCGGTGACGATGCGTTGCGCGAGACCTTCGACAATTGCCGTCTTTCCTACGCCAGGTTCGCCTATCAGTACCGGGTTGTTCTTAGTCCGCCGGCATAGGATCTGAATTACCCGTTCGGTTTCCGCTTCGCGACCGATCAGCGGATCTAATTGATCATTCGTGGCCGCCTCGGTGAGGTCTCGACTGAACTCAGTCAGGTGAGGTGCGTCTTTCTTTTGCGCTAATGCTCGTTCATTGTGTTGAGCGCGGTTGAGGTCGTCGCGAATCTGATTGAGTCGCAGTCCGCGCTCATACAGAATTTCGGCGGCTGACGATTTGTCTTCCCGGAGGATTCCCAACAACAAGTGTTCGGTCCCGATGTGTCTGTGTCCAAGCCGCTCGCTTTCATCCGCGGCGTAACTGAGCACTCTTTTGGCGTTTGGTGAGAGCGGTAGATCCACTGATGCCGAGACTTTGTCGCGAAGGGGTGTACGGGACTCGATTTCCCGGCGGATTGATTCGACAGTTGAGTGTGGGCTGCGAAAGAACTTCTGCGTTAGCTGTTTGTCCTCGCGAAGCAATCCGAGCAGGATGTGTTCTGCCTCAATTGCCTGAGCGCCAAACTGACTTGCTTCATACCTTGCGAAGAAGATTACGCGGCGAGCCTTCTCGGTGTAACGTTCGAACATACCCGGTTCCGCTTTGAATTCTGAACTATTATAACCCGCGTTTCAGATTGGAGGTGCATCCAGGTTCTATTCGACAGTTGCGAGCTTCCATGAATGCAACGTCCAGATCCACAATTACTAATTATAACTCAACCATTTCGAAGCTGGCCGTCCTCAAGGTGAAGAACGCGGTCGCAGATGGAGGCAAGACGCTCGTTGTGGGTGACAATTACCGAGGTCAGCCGATGCGATCTATGAACCTCCTTGAGCAGGCTATGAATGCTTTCGCTTGTTTTGCCATCGAGGTCACCCGTGGGCTCGTCTGCGAGTAGCAGACGAGGCCTCGTTACAAGCGCCCTCGCAAGCGCTACCCTGGCTTGTTCACCACCGGACAACTCTCCGGGCCGGTGCGTGATGCGATCCGCGAGACCTACGCTCTTGAGCATCGAAGTGGCTCGCTTTATAGCCGCCCTGTGGGAGCTTCGCCCTATGAGCAGCGGCATCATCGTATTCTCAACGGCGGTGAACTCGGGCAGCAGGTGATGAAACTGGAAAATGAAACCAATTTCCCCGTTCCGAAACCGCGCCAAGTCTACATCACCGAGTTTAAAGATGTCAAATTCGCCAACTTTTACCGTTCCCGCGCTAGGACGGTCTAATCCTCCTAATAAGTGTAATAGTGTAGATTTTCCAGCGCCTGAGGGCCCAACCACCGCGACCATCTCGCCTTCCAGGATCTCGAGGGCAAGATTTTCAAATACTAAAACCCGACTACGCCCTGATTCGTAGATCTTGGATAATCCG
>Ga0126384_10000468_pt1 | contig 22038 bp, 16 predicted proteins | sample PanSoiMetPlot_36_FD_92543 | JGI IMG/M metagenome (GOLD analysis project Ga0126384, IMG submission 92543) | Tropical forest soil microbial communities from Panama - MetaG Plot_36 | ecosystem: Environmental > Terrestrial > Soil > Tropical forest > Bulk soil | place: Panama | collected 2016-02-17 | reverse complement strand
TCCGATTGGTCGAAAAAGCCGCCTGGGATGCAGATTGCACAATCCCTTTTTTCCCAGTAACCGCAGCGGTAGAAAAAGAAACCGGAAAAGTTATCAAAAACCCCGGCGCCTCTTCGTGCTTTGAAGCTCGACCTGATTACCTGAGCCAGTACTTTCAAACAGAAGTCATGGTCGAGGCCACTCGGCTTGACACCTACTGCGCCCGGCGCGGCATCACGTCCATTGACTTGCTGTGCATGGATGTTCAGGGCGCTGAGTTGCGCGTGCTGAAAGGGCTGGGCACGTTACTTGAACGTGTGCGGTACATAATTACTGAGATTGAAGTCAAGCCCCTTTATTACGGTCAGGCGCTGTACCCTGAAGTACACGGCTACTTGAAGTCGAGCGGCTTTCGTCAGGCAGCAGAAGTGTATAGGGATCAGTGGTTCAGCGATTATCTCTACATCAATGAATAATGCGCAGCGCCTGAATGAATAATGCGCAGCGCCTGTCGAGGTCATCGTCGTAATACGATAGACGGCATCTTCATCGGGCTTCTCAAGTCTATGTTAGCTGGCTTTGGATCCATTTGTAGGTAATAGTCAGTCCTTCCGGCAGTTCGACTGATGGCTTCCACTTCAAGACTTCTCTAGAGCGCGTATTATCACTGTTGCGGCCACGCACCCCCTGAGGCTTAGACGGATCGTTGCGGATTCTCATCTTCTTATTGGCAATCTGAATAACTAATTTGGCGAGTTGATTAACAGATATCAACCTGTCGCTGCCAATATTAAGCGGCTCGCGCCAGTCAGAGGCCATAAGTCGAATCAAGCCTTCCACGCAATCGTCAATGTAGAGGAACGAGCGTGTCTGATTCCCATCGCCCCAGATTTCAATTTCAGAATCTTCCGGGGCGAGGGCTACTTTCCTGCAGATCGCCGCAGGTGCCTTTTCCCTACCACCATCAAAAGTGCCAAGCGGGCCATAAACGTTATGCAGCCGAGCTATACGAGTGTCGAGGCCGAAGTCCTCCTTGTAATACTGGCACAACTGTTCAGCATACAGTTTTTCCCATCCGTAACCTGCCTCGGGGTAAGCTGGATAGGCGTCCTCCTCTTTTAATGAAATGATGTCTTCGCGCTCCTGCCTGTACATGGGATAAATACAAGCAGAAGATGTAAAAAGAAAACGCTTTACGCCATTAGCCCGGCTGGCCTCCAACATATGTGAATTTATAAGAGTGTTATTTCGCGCGATCTCAGCGAGGTAAAGGGTGATGTAACCTATCCCTCCCATATCGGCGGCCAGATTATAAGCCTGATCTACGTCTCGCGTTGCCGCCAAGCAATTCTCCCAACGCCGCAGGTCCAGAATCTTAAATTCATCAGATTGGGTTGGCTCAAACTGTGGCTTTTTGAGATCAACCCCACGGACCCAATGCCCGTCGGATTTCAGCATATTGATCAAATGATGTCCTATAAAACCGCCAGCGCCGGTTACAAGGATTCTGCCCTTTATCTTTCTTTCCTCCATAACTGATTTCTTAGATTAAGGCTGAACTCCGAGCTACGCCTAATCAGTTCTGCTGCCGGCTAGATTAGAGGAAACTCTCAATGCTTCCTTATATTTTAACGGGGCTTGTCAATTGAGCCGAACCCAAATCCTCAGCCAACTGCCGATGATTGGTAACGCCCTGGTAACGAAAAACCTCACCTTCGCCTCGCAACGCATACAAACAGGTGTAACTGCGATGAGCTTTGAAGTCTAGCAATACGATAAACTTATGAAGGTTCCAGCTAACATATGCCAACCCATCCAAATAGCCGAAATTGTCCTTTCACGGCCACGGGTTCAAACCCGTACGAGTCACCACTTATTTCTCCCAGCCCTGCAGACACTCATTGCTTCTCCTGGACTCTTTGTGGTCGCAATGCGAGCACCAGCTTACTCAGGTCGCGCTTCATCAGCGACACCACAGCACGCACATCGGCCAGCATAGCCGCCCTGTCATTGAGCAGATCAATTGTGAGCTGGTTCTGCTGGGAGATGCTGCTGGTCAGCAGCTCGATCTTGCGCTGCGCCTTCGGCGTCGCCGCCGGGTCAATATGGCCGAGCTCGGTCCAGCGCTTGATCAGCAGTGCTCGCCTGGTCTCTTTTCGCGTATCAGTGGGCGGCACCGCATTCAGGTAGGTCCAGACCTCAGTCGGGTAGTCGCTGTGGAATTCCGGCTTTTTGTCGAACAGTTTGGCGAGAAGGTTCGGTGCCACTCCCAGCGAGCCCTTCCCTCCGCGCTGCTGGCGTAAGCCAATCATTGAAAGCACTGTTGAGACGCCCGCTCCGACAACCCCGATACCGTTCCCGAGATTTGCAGTGCTGTTATTGAACTGCAGAGCCGTACCGACAATACCCCCGAACCCGCTGGCAACGATGTTTGCGATCGTATTGAGCGTCAGCGCGTGATCGCGACGTGACTCGAGTTGATCACGAATCGCGGTCACTTGTGACACCTCGCCATCTATCTCGGCGATAATCCCATCCACCTCCAGTGAACAAGCGATCACCGCTTCGGTAATGTCTTGCCTCAGCGACAGCGCTTCAATACTCATCACGGCTCCAGATCCGCGTTCCGATTCCGGCAATCGATAAAGACGTTCGATTTGTGATATCAACCCGAGCTGCTTCGCCATCTCCGTGGCTCCGGGAGAGAGGGATGGTACTTGCTCAGCCGGCGCTGTCTGCACAGCAACGGGCTCCCCCGGCAACAAATTCTGGGCGTAAGTAAAATGATTGAACAGCAGCGCAAAGAGCAGGCAGAATCCAACGAGCCGAGAAAATCTCATAACTCGTCCTCCGGACGAATTGTTGGTTATGAGGAGAGGTCAAACGCAGCAAATTCTACAACGTCGAGAGGACTCAGAAAACGGGCGCGACAGGTATTTGTGATTGATTTATGACTATGATTACCGCTTTTTGCGGCGGAACGCGGGTTCCAATCCCGGGTGTGTGACCTTATGAGTGCCTCGGGACATTGCGAACTATTCGACTGTAACAGTGAATTCGCCCGTGATCTCTCAGGGTCAGTCCTGCACGGGTGGCCCTCCGTTGCGCTCCATTAGAAGCGAAATCCTGCCCCTACGCTAAACTGAAACTTGTGCACAGTCTGAGCATTCTGAAATACCTGTTGGAACCCTTCCACAATATGACGCTTCTCTTCCAGGAAGATCATCGTATCTCCGACATCAAATCGCACAAGAAATCTTTTGGAAGGGTAAAACTCAAAAACTCCGCCCGCGTCGAGCGCGAACTCATAATTGCCATGAATGTCGCAGCCCGGACAGTCACTGTCTTTGTTGAAATGCATGAACCCTGGCCGCAATTTGCCGAACACGCCAAATTTATCTCTTCGAATTCCGCCCTTTGCCCCGAACACGCCTTCTATTTTAGTCCCCTCGAACGTCACCTGAGTTGCGCCGGCCGCAAACTTCTCCTCTTCTCTGAAGAAATTCAATTCCGACTCGAGGTCAACATAACGTTTTAGATTGAACGTAAATCGGCCGCCTCCGCCGACGTCCAACCGATCGCCGGGTCGACCCTTGAAGAAAGTTGATCCCGGTGAATTGTCGGCGCGTATTCCAGAAAACTGTCCGCCAATTTCAAACCTCGTCGCACTAGATTGCGCTCTTATCTCTGGCAGCCCCGTTGACAGAAACATGACCATAACCGCACCCAAACGAAGGAGAGAACTGTACATAAAACCCTCCAATTTGGTTCATGTCTTATGAATTTGGGGTGAGCGCCTTTCTTTGCTATGTTTCGGGATAGTGACCTCCTACGTAACGGCTCTCAGGCCGTTCTCACATCCAGCGGTTTGCCCACACGACAATTTGGAACTAACCTTAGATCTTCGAATTTGATTGAAAGAGTCCTTTTGACCGATACAAGGAGCGCATTTTATGAGTCGAATTTTATTAAGCGTTTCGGCCCCAGTAATCGCTATGGCAATGTTTTCATTAGCTGTCAAAGCACAGGAACCCGTCAGGCAAGATCTCCAGTCAACACCCCGTCAAACAAAGCCTTTGAAACCCGCTCCGGAACCGGTCGACAAGCCCATACAGACCACGCCGATTCTGGAACCAAATGATCAGATGACTCGCGCGATAGCCAGCTTGTCAACTCAGATCAGTGTTCTAACCGATGAGCTTAAGAGGCTGCGCCGCGAGACCGAACGTAATGCAGGAATGATGGAGTTGCTGCTGAATGAAGATCGTCTCGCAAGAGTGGAAGACAAGATCCAGGCGGCACATGATTACAAGGCTCAGCTCGATGCGCGAGAGCAGGACTTCCTGCGACGTCAGAAGAACATTCAAGTCGAAGTCGTGATGCGGGGCGGTTTGCGTCGAGATGAGGCCGAGGCCGCGATAAAGGCCGAGCTTCAGCGCGGGCTGGAGGATACTCGGAATCAGCAGCTCATCTACCAACAGCGAATCACCGAATTGAACGAACAGGCAACGAAGCTTAGGGCGCGGATCGAAAAACTGAAGAAGAAGATGGAGGGGGTGGACGAGGAAAAGTGATTTCGTAGGTAAGTTTGAACACAAAACATAAGCCGCCGACAACCTGGGTTGTCGGCGGCTTAATTTTGTTCTGATGCAGGGCCACGCCCCCTTGTGCCCCTACATTTCGAACTTTTTACTGTCTGTCGCTTCTCTCAGTGTTGCTAAAGCTTTAATGCTAATCACAAGGGCCTGCTCGCCTTTGTGGTTGCGTTGAATGGAAGGCAGGGCCCCCATCCTCCCTTCCATTCTCTGCTTTAGTTCCGCATGCCGCAGTTGCTCTGAGCAGAAGAGGTTTCTAAATCTTAACTGTCGAACTGCTAGAACCGCGTGATGGTGGTGCAATGGTTGTGCCAACCGGAGTGACAATGATGGAGACAGAAGAGAACTTGCCTTTCTGTTTTTCGATTAGCGTGCCAGCCCTGAGAAATCACTTTTAGAAAAAAACGAAGGATCCGAGGCGCAACCTGACAAATTTCGGCAGGTCGAATTCACAAATTGTGTCAAGTGTCTTTCGAGAGGATGCCCCGAAGCTGTAAGCAATGTAGATTACTAAGATAAAAATCACGTTCGCTCGGATCTCCGCATATCGCGTTTTGGCAGCGAAGCAGTGACAATGCGCGTACGCAACGATCGGGGCACTGCAGGGCGCCAACCTCCACTCACCCTGTGTGTGGAGCGACGACTGACCGCCAGGCGCGGAGCACAGGCGTGCGCTACTCCACCCACCTGTGAGACTGTGCGAAAAGTCTAAAATACCACCCACGGCAGTGGGGGATTTGGACTTTTCGGACAGTCTCCTGTGTGCGTGGAGGCTCGCGCGCGGGGGTGCTGCAAATAGATCCAGCAGCACTGCTATCCCAACAAGTTGCGGCGCGCGCTACAGAACCGCATAATGTCGCCTTAGTCTTTCATCACCCATTTTCGAGAGGAGCACACAATGAGCAGTCCTGACGCCGATCGCTTCATCAGCAACTGGAACCGCGTTCATAAAGACACCTCACGAGTCTTGCGAGCCGCAACCGATGACAAGCTCGACTGGCGCCCAAAAGAAGATATGTTCACTATGCGAGAGTTAATCGGCCATATTCCCCAGGCAGAAGCCGTCCTCGTACGCTCGGCACTCGCAGGCTCCACCCAGACAATTCCCTTTGACTCGTCGCGCAGCGCCGAAGAAATCGCCTCCGCATTCGATAAACAACACGAAGAGCTTGCTCAGGAAGTGTCGACCCTCACTGCCGAACAGTGGAGAGAAGAAGTCGAATTTCACGGGAATAAATTGCGACGCGGCGTCCTCTTAAACTTTGTAATCGAGCACGAGGTACATCACCGTGGCCAGCTCTTTACTTATTATCATCTTGCCGGGATAACCCCACCTAAACTGCATGAATAAGAAGTCGAAGCGCAAAGCGCCGGCGAGATCTGGAAACGTCAAAACCACACCCAAGCGTGACCCAAACGCAGCCTACGAAAAGGTGTTCGAGAAGATTTATAAACTCGTTCTTCGAATACCGCGGGGCCGGGTGATGACTTATGGTCAGATCGCACGCCTCCTGGAAGAGCGATACAGTCCACGCCTGGTCGGCTGGGCAATGCACGCAACACCGCACGATGAACGTAACATCCCGTGGCATCGCGTCATTAATTCTCGCGGGACGATTTCAACCGGACGCGTCATCATCGCAGAGCCTGATCGACAACGTCTCATGCTCGAGGCCGAAGGGATTGTTTTTGACCTGCGCGGTCACTGCGATCTCAGCGTTTATCAGTGGTCACCAAGACAAAGGATCGCCCAACAAAAGCCAAGAACATTGAAATCGAAAAAGGTCAGCGGTGCGTCCAAAAACCGTTCCAATCGATCTAAGAAGAGACCAGCAGCTGCAAGAAGGATTCGAACTAGAGAAATAGAATAATGGAAATCACTCCTGAAAGACTCCGGCTCATACGTGAGAAGTTCGAAACAAATCACTTCCCGCGGTCAATCGGAATCGAGCTCGATTCGATCTCATCGGGTCAAGCGAGATTGACTCTGGAAGTGAAGCCACAGCACTTGCAGCTTGCGGGCGTCATGCACGGAGGAGCAATCGCTACACTTATTGATACAGCGGTAGCTTTCGCCATCGCAGGCTCATCCGAGCCGTCCGCGCGGTTCACTACAATCGAGATGAAAGTGAACTATCTTAGTGCGATTCGCGAAGGCCGCATCGTCGCAGACGCGAAGCTGATTCGCGATGGTCGCCGAATCATTTGGCAGAATGCGACGTAACCGACTCGACCGGCCGCCTCGCAGCAAAGGGACTCCTCACTTATATGCGTCTTGATGAAAGAACTTAAAAAAAAACGGCTGCAAAGCCAAAAAACGAAAGGCCGTCTGGCCTCGCAACACAAAACAAAGCTGCCAAAAGAAACGTTAAGCTTGTTGACTCAACTTATGACAATTACTCGATCGGCTGCGGAGTGGCCGATTCTGTTTTATGATCATTAATTAGATAGCAGTTAACTCTATGACCCCGCTTCGTAAGCTCATCAGTTACTTCGCGCCTTACAAGCGCGCCATGGTGTTCGGGATAGCGTGCGTCTTCATGACCAACGTCCTTAAGATGGCGGCGCCTCTTGTGCTGCGCAGGGCGGTCGATAACCTTACAGTCAACGTGACCCAGGGAAAACTCCTGGAGTATGGCTTATTACTGATCCTCTTCGCGCTCATTCAAGGAGTTTTTCTTTTTACGCAGCGTCGAGTTCTGATCAATATGTCGCGCGATATCGAATATGATCTTCGAAACGATTTCTACGCGCATCTGCAGAAGCTGCCTTTTGAGTTTTATCAAACGCATCGAACTGGCGATCTGATGGCTCGGGCAACCAACGACCTTGCGGCAGTGAGAATGATTGTGGGCCCGGCGTTGATGTACTCGATGAACACCATCTTCGCGATGGCACTGCTGATACCGCTGATGATGTTGATAAGCTGGAAGCTGACTCTCTTAGCGTTCCTGTCGATGCCGCTTGTTGCCTCTGCGACCCACTATTTCTCGAAACGAATTCACGATCGTTTTGAGAAGGTTCAGGAGTACTTCGGGACTGTTTCGAACCGCGCACAAGAGTCGCTCGCGGGTGTTCGGGTGATTCGCGCCTACACCCAGGAAGACGCAGAGATCGAGAGCTTTAAGAAAGTCAATCGTGAGTTCGTTAATCGCAATTTGCAGCTCATTCGGCTTTCAGGAATCTTCCATCCGCTCCTGCAGCTCTTTATTGGTCTGGGTTTCATCGCTGTGCTGTGGTTTGGCGGCAGCCTGGTCACTCGCGGCGTCATAACTATTGGTCAGTTCGTCCAGTTCAATGTTTACCTGGGGTATCTTGTCTGGCCGATGATCGCCCTTGGATGGGTAATAAACATTTTCCAGCGAGGTATGGCCTCGATGGGGCGCATGCACCAGATAATGTCGACTGAGCCGTCCATTCGGGATGTAGCAGACACGCAGAAGATAAAGACGATTGAAGGGGAAATTGAGTTTAAAGGTCTCAGGTTTCAATACTCGGAATCTCAAGAGCCGGTATTAAAGAACATCAACCTCAGGATCGCTCCCGGACAGACCGTAGCCTTTGTCGGCTCTGTTGGCTCCGGCAAATCCACACTGATGAACCTGGTGACCAGACTGCTGGACGCTGAGGCTGGACAACTTCTGATTGATGGACTACCCATTCGAGAAATTCCCTTGAATGTGCTGCGTTCATCGATCGGCTACGTGCCGCAGGAGACGTTCCTGTTTAGTGAGACGATCGCACAGAACATTGCCTTCGGCGTCGAACGCACAACCGCCGAAGAGATTGAACAAGCAGCGACAGAAGCAGGAATCGCCGAGGACATACTAGAGTTCCCAGACGGATTCGATACGCTCGTCGGCGAGAGGGGTATCACACTTTCAGGCGGACAGAAGCAGCGAACCGCAATCGCTCGTGCGTTGATCCGCCGGCCCCGGATTCTGATCCTCGATGATGCGCTATCGTCAGTCGACACATATACCGAAGAAAAAATCCTTGGGCATCTGAGAAGAATCATGCGGGGCCGCACGAGCCTGATCGTTTCGCACCGCGTATCGACGGTAAAGGATGCTGACCTGATCGTTGTTCTCGAGGATGGTCGAATTGCGGAACGGGGAACGCACGATTCATTGATCGCAATGTGCGGACTCTATGCCGAATTGTATGAGAAGCAGCTGCTTGAAGAGGAACTGGCGGCCACTTGATCGTCTTCAATTACCGACCGCAACTGCGATCCGGTGCGCGGAGAGTTAATATTTAAAGATGGCGGATCATCACGAAGAAGAATTATTAGGTAAGGCCTACGACTCGCGCCTGATGAAGCGGCTACTCAAGTACTTGTGGCCCTACAAGTGGCACGCGCTCACGTCGTTTGTGCTAACTGTTCTAAGCGCTCCTCTTGTGCTGGCAGGCCCGCCGCTCACCAAGGCCGCTATTGATCTCTTCCTGGCGCCAGACCCGACAAAACCCCCGTCAGGATTCGCGCTTTTTCTCAAGAATCTTTCGGAACAGTGGGGTTTTGGCGGAAGTGCTTCCAGGGGAGTAACGTTTATTGCACTCGTCTTCTTAGTAGCAAATGTGGCGGCGTTCGCTGTGCAGTACATTCAGTCCATCGTTATGCAGACGATGGGTCAATACATAATGTACGATCTGCGCAAGCAGATCTTCGCGCATTTGCAGAGGCTGTCCCTCAGTTTTTATGACCGCAATCCGGTTGGACGGCTAATGACCCGTCTGACTACCGACGTCGACGCACTCAACGAGATGTTCACCGCCGGAGTAATAGCGATATTCGGCGATGTTGCAATGATCTTTTATATCGTCATCTGGATGTTCGAGGTTAATTGGAAACTCGCGCTGGTGTCGTTTTCGATCCTGCCGCTGCTCGCGATGCTCACGACCTGGTTTCGACTTGGCGCCCGCTCTTCTTTCCGGGAGGTGCGAGTACGGATCGCTCGAATCAATGCGTTCCTTCAGGAGCACATAACCGGAATGCCGGTGGTCCAGTTGTTCAATCGCGAAGAAAAGGAGATGCGCAAGTTCGACGAAATCAACCAGGCTCACCGCAAGGCGAACATCGATACAATTTTTTACTACGCCGTCTTTTATCCGGCGGTTGAGATCCTGGGGGCGGTTGGCATTGGGCTGATCATCTGGTTTGGCGGTGGCCAGGTGCTACGAGGAGCCGCAACAATCGGCACTCTTGTCGCGTTCATACAGCTTGCGCGATCGTTTTATGAGCCGATTTCCGACATCAGCGAGAAGTACAACATTCTTCAATCGGCGATGGCCTCATCAGAGCGCATCTTCAGACTGCTTGACGAACCGGTGACGATCGCCTCACCCGAACAACCGGCGCGAATCGGGCGCGCGCGTGGCAAGATCGAATTCCGCAATGTTTGGTTTGCATACAAGGACGAGGACTGGATTCTGAAAGATGTCTCCTTCACCGTTCAACCGGGCGAGCGCGTCGCGTTTGTAGGTCATACCGGAGCGGGCAAAACCACAATCACGAGCTTACTTTTACGGTTTTACGACATCCAGCGCGGTAAGATTCTGCTCGATGGAGTCGATATCCGTGAGATGGATCTGGAGGAGTTGCGATCGAACTTCAGCATAGTGCTTCAGGATGTATTTCTGTTCTCTGGAGACATCGCAACTAATATCCGCTTGGGCAACCGTGCAATTAGCGACCCGACATTGCGCGAAGCCGCCAGGCAAGTTCACGCTGATACTTTTATTCAGAGGCTGCCTGAGACATACGGAGCGGAGTTGCGAGAGCGCGGAGCCGGGCTCTCAGTTGGGCAGAAGCAGTTGATCAGTTTTGCGAGAGCTCTTGCCTTTGATCCGAGAGTGTTGATTCTCGACGAAGCAACAAGCTCGATCGATACAGAGACCGAGCTGCTTATCCGCGATGCAGTCGAACGGCTTATGGAGGGTCGCACTTCGATTGTGGTTGCGCACAGGCTTTCGACGATTCAGTCCGTGGACAAGATCGTAGTCATGCACAAGGGCGAGATCAGGGAGAGCGGCAAACATCAGGATTTACTGGCGCAGCGCGGGCTTTACTGGAGGCTCTATCAACTGCAGTTTTATCAGGATTACAAGAGGACTTTTGCGGACAGCGCCGCGGACGATTAGACCCAGCGAGGATCCTCCCTCTTTTCCCTACAGAGTCCCGCTATTTCTCCGATTTCGTCTGACCAAAGTTTGGCGATCGGGTCAAAATGACCAGACACTGGGGCTGTTTTCGCGTTCTGAGTCATTAGGTCCAGGTGATCTTGTGGCCATTTTGGGTGATGTGTCAAAAGCTGATTTGGCGGCCCTGAGCCTCCGAATTTTGTCGTCAGTCCATTCCTCTAAATATCTCAATCAAAGTCGCTTATAGTGAGCTTTGAGGTCCCCTGATCAGTGGTATAGCAATTGCCCTAAGCTTGATCACGCCTTCGTATGGAACTAGCTGGCCGGATCATACAAGGCTGCTTTACCTATATTCACTCACGCAGATTATGAAGCTTTCTAGTCGCATAAAAATGTATTTCCGTGCATATAGCTTTATGGCGAAGGGCCTTTGGTCCACGGACCACCCGATCCTTGCACACATAATCCCTATACGACGCTGCAATCTATCGTGCTCCTATTGCAACGAATATGACGACTATTCGAAACCAGTCGAAAAGAAAATCATGTTCGAGCGGCTGGATAAGCTCGCCGACCTTGGAACCACTGCAATCATCATCAGCGGCGGTGAGCCTCTGATGCACCCTGAGATCGAAGAGATCGTACGCAAGATCCGACAACGAGGCATGCTGGCGTGCCTAATCACCAACGGCTATCTGCTGACTAAAGAGAAGATCAAGAAACTAAACAATGCAGGGCTGGAATACATGCAGATCAGCATCGACAATGTTCAGCCCGATGACGTTTCCAAAAAGAGTCTCAAGGTACTGGACAAGAAGCTGCTGTGGCTTTCGGAGTTGGCGGAGTTTCGCGTCAACATCAACTCGGTAATCGGCGGTGGAATCAAGACGCCCGAAGATGCACTCACGATTGGCAAGCGTGCGGTCGAGCTTGGCTTCTCGAGCTCGCTTGGAATAATCCACGACGGTTTAGGGACGCTCAAGCCGCTAAAAGGAATTGAACGCGACGTCTATTCCGAGATGAAAGACCTTGGGAAGAAAGGTCACGTAAGATGGAACGCATTCCAGAAAAACCTGGCCGACGGTAAACCCAATAAGTGGCGATGTCGAGCGGGTGGCCGCTATCTGTACATCTGCGAAGACGGACTGGTGCATTACTGCTCGCAGCAACGCGGTTATCCCGGAGTGCCTCTCTCCAGCTACACCAAAGAGGACATCAAACGGGAATACCTTACCAAGAAAGCATGCGCTCCATACTGCACGATTGCTTGCGTGCATCAGGTCGCGACTTTCGACAACTGGCGTGATCCCCAGACGCTCGGAGTGAAAGGCGCAGTCCAACGCGAGTCGCTGCAGGCGATCAAGACGATCTATCAGATCAAACAAACGGAAAAGGCTTAGCTCTGACTTTTTATGTGTACTCGAGTATTTCGAGTTGATATTCGGCAATGATAAACGCGCACCTCTCTCAGTCACGGTGCAATTTGATTAACAGAGTGCGGAGAAGGTAGAGATTTTGCTCCGCACACGAGGAGAAAAAGAAATGCATAAACCTGTGAAATACGCGGAGAAGGGTTTGACTTACGCTGCTCGGGGGGCCTGGGCAATCTTTGAGCGGGTGAACCGCATAAAGCAAAATCCTTCGTTCACGCCCAAGTGGTCTGAGAAACCGCTTTTGAAGTCTTACCAGAAGACTAAACCGCCACTGGGCTGGCCGCGCACCACAGATTCGCTGTGTCCGAAGTGCATCCCCGAGATTCGTCAACAGATCGTCGACGGGAAACTGCCGCACGAAATCCTGCTGAACGAAAAGGTCGGCGAGATCAAGGCTCAGATTATCGAGCGCGACGGCAAGATACTCATGGTCAAGGACTGCGAGAAGCACGGCCACTTCGAAGACGTCATGTCGAACGATCCGGAGTTCTTCAAGCATCTTGAAGAGGTCTTCCCCGGCCGCGACATTCGCGCGCACAACGACGAAAGACTACACAAACACGGAAGCAGCACGATCAAGCACGGTCGAGGATCGGTGCTTACGATCGATCTGACAAACCGCTGCAACATGATGTGCGATCCGTGTTTCATGGATGCAAACCAGGTCGGGTTCGTACACGAGCTTTCCTGGGAAGACATCAAGACGCTTCTGGACAACGCGATCTCCATCAAGCCCAGGAGACAAATGTCGGTCCAATTCTCGGGCGGCGAACCGACGATGTCGCCGTTCTTTTTGGATGCGGTCCGCTACGCTCGCGAGGTCGGCTACAACAGCGTTCAGGCAGCGACCAACGGGATCGAGTTCGCGAAGAGTCCTGAGTTCTGCGAACAAGCAGCGGACGCGGGTCTCCGTTACGCTTATCTTCAGTTTGACGGAATCGGAAACGCCGCCAATGAACACCGCAAGGTCGGTAACCTTTTTGACGTCAAGCTGCGCGCAATCGAGAACCTTCACAAAGCCGGCGTGGATATCGTTCCGGTCACCACGATCATCAACGGGATCAACAACGAACAGGTCGGACGCATCATCCAGTTCGCACTCGACAATCCGAAGAAGATTCAATTCCTCTCCTTCCAACCGGTTTCTTTCACCGGCCGCGATGAGGACATCACCGACGAACGACGTCAGGCTCAGCGGTACACTCTCTCTCACATGGCGCATGATGTGAAGAACCAAACCGGGATCGGCGAGCCGGTGCGCGACTGGTTCCCGATCTCCTTCATGAGCACGTTCACCGATTGGGCCGACCTGGTCCATGGTCCGCAGAACGATTGGGGTCAACTCACCTGCGGATGCCATCCGAACTGCGGAATAGGCATGGGGGTGATGATCGACAAGGAAACGAAAGAAGCAGTTCCAGTTACTGCGTTTCTTAAGGCTGAGAGCCTGGCTAAGGACATAATGAAGGTGAACGACGCGGCGCGTGGAAAGTTTTTGTCCGTGATGGGGATGGCACTCGCGCTGATGAAGAACTACGATCCCTTCCAGTCGCCCACCCACTTCAAACTATTAGACCTGCTCAAGAAATTCGACAAGACTTTTGGCGCGACGGGAAGGAACTACGGCAAGGTGTCGGGAGATCGCACCGCCGAAGATATCGAGAAGCGACGAGCAGACCGATGGAACTTCCTGTTTATCGCAGGTATGTGGTTCCAGGATCTGTTCAATTATGACTTCCGTCGGACCGAGCAGTGCATCATTCCTTACGCAACGCAGGAAGGTGAAATTTCGTTCTGCGCTTACAACACCGGTGTGGGCTGGCGGCAAATCATCGAGAAGATGCATATGACTGCGACACTCACCAAGTGGTACGAGGAGCACGGGCGGCATGAGATTTTCGCTGGCGGTAAATCGGTAGGGTTGAACAGTACAGATCACTCACTGGTGCTTAACGAAGCGATAGTGACAAAAGACATTCAACACGATCTCGATGAATTGGGAATCGCGAAGACGGCTCGCGAGGAGAAGCTTCGAAAGCAGCGCGATCGCCTGCGAGAACAACAGGAGAACCAGCGAATGGCGAAGCTTTATCGACAGCACGTTCTCAAGGAGGAAGCCAGTCCCGATGCTCAACTAGTTCAGCTTCAATTAAAGAGTTCCAAGCCGCAACGGGAAGTAACGCCCGCAGGCTTTGGTGATTGAAGCTCACGTAATCGTCATCTCAAAGAAACGGCCGCCGAGAACCTGGGCGGCCGTTTTTCTTTTTCAATTGTCCCGCGCGTTCACAAAAACCGATTCACGACTAATGCAAAACGGCTTCTAAACCGTCGATTGCTTTGACTGTCCGGCCGACGGCCAGCCGACTGACGATCCTCATCAGAGAAGCGATTGCCTTCCGTCCACATCCCTTCCGACGACGCGGACGCGCGGAGACGCAGCGACACGGCGACTATCCCGCCGCTCAGCGCCGCTATTAAAATCAAACCTATGAGGTTCATTTCCAGCGTCTCCACGCCCAATCGCATCGAACACTTCGCTAGTCTCCGTAGCTCTCGCGCACAGCGCGCGCAGGCACCCTGAATCGCGCGAACCACAAAGCCAACAGCCACAGCAGACCCGGACTCGCCGAGAGCAACCCCGAAGCGATCATCAACGAACGCGCGCTGAACCACGTCAACAGCCAGCCCGTGACAATCGTCGAAATCGCCATCGTCGCAAGCTCCAGCGAACGATCGGTGGTGAACACTCTGCCGCGATAATCATCGGGCAGAATTCGCATCATCAACGTCTCCTGGAAACCGAACTCGGCTCCCAACACCAATCGGCTAAGCGCTACCCAAACCGCCATCGACGCAAGCGTAGGCATCAATCCGGCCATCGAGAACAACAGACCGTGCACAAGCAGCGACCAGCCAATGTAAAGCCCTGCGCGCCTCTCCTCAGAAATCCAAACTCCGATGCGACGCGTCAGCATCATTCCTACGAAGACCCCCGCGCCGGCGGCGGTAAACAGAGCGGCCACATACCAGTCTCCGCGATCGGAACCCTGTGCAAACAAATGGCCTCCGATTCGATCAAACAAAATCGTCGTCATTCCCCCGCCGGTGCCCCAGCCGATGTTCACCAGGATCACCGCTCGCACAAAAGGCGTTTTCCAGATGTACCTCAGCCCTTCGCGAAGATCGGAAAAGAAGTCGACTTTGGTCTTTCCGATCGGTTGTTCGCTTCCGGCGATCGGGGTGATTGCCGCGGCTTCGGCAGACATCGGATCGGCGATCTGAGCCAGCGCTTCCGACTCGTCCTGCTTCTGACGCGTGGCCCCGGCCGGTATCGGGAGGATGAACAGCGCAGACACGATGAACGAAACCGCATTCGCGATGAAAGCCGTGTTGTATCCAAACTGTGCCGCTGTCAAACCGCCGACTGCTGATCCGACCGTGAACTGCAAGAAGCGCGTCGAAAACATCAACACGTTTGCGGTCAACAGCTCGCGCGACGTAACCAGGTTTGGAATCGATGCGTTTTTTGCAGCTTCGAAAAACATCGTGAGCGAAGCCATTGCCGCGCTGCATCCGACAACCAACCAGGGCGAGCCAATCATCCCTGCAACAACGTAAAGAAACGCGATTAAGGCACGGATCAGATCGGCGGCAATCATTATCTGTTTGCGCGACCGGCGATCAGCGAGGACTCCGGCAATTGGCGCGGCAAGCAAGAACGGCAGCAGGCGCGCTACCAGCAAGGCAGTTGTCATCAAAGGTGAGCCGGACAGCATTCGCACCAGACCGAGCTCAGCTATGAAAGAAAACCAGGTGCCGAGTTCGCTGATGACTTGCCCCGCCCAGAGCCGGCGGAAGTTCTTATTGCCCTTTAAGAGGTCGCTATAACTTACGGACTTCATGGCTTTCTCCAGCGTGACGTTCAACTCACCACTTCAGCATTGGGTCTCAACCGATCAGCTTCCCCGATCACCGGGACGGCCAAAGGTTAAGAGCTGAACGTCCGTTAGCTACTGGTCGGAGCTTGTGGCGGCCGCGGGCACTGGCCGCCGTTTTTACTGAAAGTTCCGACCGGACAGAAAAGCGGCCCATAAATCAAAAGCCGCCAGCATCAAACTGACGCTGGCGGCTGTCGGGCTTGATGCTTTTAAAATTGCTAGGGTCCTGCACGAGCAGTGTCTTGCATTACAAAGAACGGCGATACGCCAGCGGGGCACCCCTGCTCGAGGTGGTCGCTCCAAAGCGCCCCAATGACATCGACCGTCAGTTTGTTGTAGTCAGTTTTCATCAATAATGCCTGTCCGCTTGACCTTCAGTTCTACTGGCGCGGCGCGGTATAGGTTTCAACGTTATGAGCCTACGGCGACTCAATTAGCGGATGAGTGAAGATAAACCCATACGCTATTTGAGTCAACAACTTTCTTTTGCGGTAGTGTCCTCGAAGCCGTGTTGCACGGTTGACACTTTAGGTGCTCGCAAATCCTAACTTGCTTTCTGGAGTTTGGCGGGTGAAAAGCACAAGGCTGTTCGTACTCAGCTTATGGAACCGGGAAACCACAGAAACGATTTCCGCGACCTTTATCAAATCACTCATACCGCAACGCTTCAACCGGATCCAGTCCAGAAGCCCGAACCGCCGGGTAAATCCCGAAAATCAAGCCAACTGCTGCCGATACCCCAAATGACAGCGCGATCGACGTGCCGGTCACCACTGTGCTCCACTCGGCGTACAATGCCACAACTCGCGAAACACCGAACCCAAAGATTATCCCCGTCACTCCCCCGAGCAGGCTCAATGCGAGCGCTTCGACAAGAAACTGCGTCCAGATGTCGCGTCTCCGAGCCCCGACCGCTCGCCGCACACCTATTTCGCGAGTTCGCTCCAGGATGCTCGCGAGCATGATGTTCATAATCCCAATGCCGCCAACTAACAAAGATATTCCCGCAATGCAGCTCATAACAATGTCGAAGATCCGTCTGGTCTGCTGGTTTTGTTCAAACAACTCTCGGGGCACGATGATCGAGAAATCTTCCGCTTTCCCGTGCATGTTTGTCAGAACTTCGTTTATAAGCACCGCGCTGGGCTTCAAAGCCTCAGGACTCTTCATGCTGACCACTATTTCATCGAGCTCGGATTCCATTCGTTTCAATTCAAATTTCTTCAGCGCGGTTGCCAGCGGAATGTAGATGTCATTACTGAAATCCTGGATCTTGACGCCTTCAAACTCGTCCTTGGCCAGATTGTTATCCTCGAACACGCCGATCACCGTGAACCACATCTTGTCGATCTTGATCGGTTGCCCGATAGGCGAGAGATAACCAAAGAGCTTCTGCTTTACACGGGAACCGATCACGCAGAATTGCTCGAAGTCTCTTTCATCAGGCTCAGCGAAGAAGCTGCCCTCGGCCAGCTTGTGCTTTGCAAGCCGAAAATATGAGGGCGTTACACCGATCACAAATGAGTCATCGCTCTTGCCTTTGAAGGAGAAGATCTGGAACGTCTTCACACGCTTCTTCGCTGCGTAACTCTCGATGTCCGGCGTCACCGCGGATATAGCCTGAATGTCGCGCGTCGACAGACCCAGAGAATTCTCCCGTACCTTTTTCAGATCCTCGTCTTTGAATTCGCGGTCTTTTGCGATGATGTTACGCAGACCCATTGTGTCGATAAGCCGCAGGCTTTCCTGTTCGGCGCCCGCGCCAATCGAGAGCATTGCAATCACTGCGCCCACTCCGAAGATCATTCCAAGCATCGTCAGAAATGAGCGAAGCTTGTGCGCCCGGAGGTTAGCGACTGCAAGTTGGATCTCAGTTGCGTAATTCATCTGATGTGGGTTTTATGACGCTTAAAAGCCTTGTCGTTATTCAAGTGTTCTGTTCGTTAATCAAGTCTTCGATTTATAAGGTCTCTATTTCGCGCAAAGGCGCAAAGCCGCAGAGACGCAAGGAATCTATTTTGTTTTTTCGCTCTCGCTCTTCTTTGATTTGCCTGAAAAATCCTGTTTCAAGTCAGGTGGATTGAGTGCGAGGGTCTGCCCTTCTTCCAACCCTTCAGTAACAACCACCTGAGCGGCATCGCCCTGCCCTAAGGTGACCGGCACCGGCTCAAACTGGTTCAGTCCTTTCAGAACGAATGCGACAAAACCAGCATCCTTTTTCACCGCCGCGCTCCTGGGTATCACGATCACTGACTTCAACTCCCCCGCCAGGATCTGCGCTTTTAGCTTTACGCCCGGTTTCATGAACTCGGCGTTCGTCTTATCGAGCTTCACAACAGTCTGGAAGTACTTCACCGGTGATTCGCGATCGATAGGGCGCGCAAGTTTGTCGATGGTCTTAACACTGCCGGTGAACTCCAGATCCGGATAAGGATCGAGCGTCAACGTAACCTTCTGCTCAGTCCTGAGCTCACCCGCGTCCTTCTCGAGCACAAAGCACTTGGCTTCCATCTTGTCGGGATTCACCAGATTAAAAAGCGTCATACCGACGTAAACAACTCTCCCGGGCATCAACGAATATCCACCGAAGAAATACCCCGGGTCGTTGTACACGACGATACCGCTCGCCGGGGATAAAAGCTTTAATGAAGTCAGCGCTTTCTCGTACCGATCGATGTTAGAAGTGACGCGACCCCGTTCGAGTGTGAGAATGGCCTCGTCCAGCGAGTAGACCTTGCCTTTAAGATTCAAGCGCGCATCAGCAAAAACTATTTTCTTTTCAGTGTACTCCTTATCGAGTTGGCCCTCGATGATTTCGCGACGCTTGTAGATCTGCTCATCTTGAGGAAGAAACTCGATGATCTTTTCCAGTTCGAGCTCGGCGATTCTTTTGTCTTTAACGATGTCGGTCTTTTCGGACGTGCTCGCCAGGCCTCCTCGCGTTATCCTTTCGAGAGCCATTTGCAAATCGGATCGATGAGCCATCAACTCGAGATTTAACTCGTCGGGATCAAACTCGATAAGGACATCGCCCTTGTTTACGTGCGTACCATCGGGCACCGCCCAGCCGATGCGCAGACGCTGAACGGGAACCGGCGGGACTGCTACTGCAATTGACTCCGCCGCCAGCAGCTCCCCGTTAGCTGAGATCTTCAGATTGAAGTCGTTGGGTTTGATTATGACGTTGAGCGGTTTGGTGTCCGGCGCAGTCCTGGTCAGCGCACGATAGCCCGCAAAGAGAGCTCCCGAGGTAAGGAGCACCACGATGGTTGCGAGAATCAAACGCCGAATGAGCTTGCGAGAGCGCTTCATGTTGTCCTCTAACAGTACCGTCGACTCTCCAGTCTGCGTCGGACGTACCGTAGACTGTCCAGTCTGCGTTGATTCACTTCGTCAAAATTCAATCAATCCCGAACGATACAGTCGGGTGAGGTTTGGCGTTAACAAGCATGCACAGACTGGACAGTCTATGCTAGTTCTGGACAGTCTATGCTACGTCACCTCGCCCTCAAATAATCCGCAGCGACTCGATCTCCTTTATTAAGCCCCTCCGTAACTACGATGTCCGTTCCATTCGAATCACCCAGCTTCACTTTCTGTGAACGCCACCCGGTTTCTGATTTGACCTTTACCAGCGCACCCTCGGACGTTGTGAGAACTGCCTTGAGCGGGACTGCCAGGCAATCCAAAATCGAATTGGTCTCGATCTTTACTCTGATGCTCATCGCCGGTCGCATTACGGATATGTCGAGCTGATCAAGGGTAATCTGCACATCGAGCACTTTATTTGGGATGTCCCAGGCTTTCGGCTTCACAAGCGTTCCAACGCTCTTAACCGAACCGGAAAACGAACGCCCAGGAAACGCATCGATCGATACCTCAGCGTGTTGACCGATCTTGACCTTTCCGATATCGACCTCGGGCACAAGGCCTTCGGCCATGATAGTGCTCAATTCCGGAATCTCGATTAAGGGCATTCCAGACCATACGGTCTCGCCAACTCGATAACGCTCGCCGTTCCATTTCGTTTTATAAACCACCACGCCGTCACGATCGGATTTGGCCTGAAACCCGGCCATTCCTTTTTGTATTGAGTTCACGCGATTCTCGGCGCGGGCTTTACGGCTGAGGATAATGTTGTAGGTCGCCTCGCTCGACTTCTTATGCCAGTCTATTCGTTCTTTCAGAGCCTCTACCTCGCGTCTTCCCTGCTCGACGGCCAGACGATCCTTCTCGATATCGTTCGACGCCTCCAGAGTCCCGGTACCTTGTTTTAACTTCAGCTTTTCGAATTTGTTTTCTGCCGCCGCAAGCCTGGACGTCAGCTCCTGTCGCTCGAGATCGATCTGGACTCTTGTTTTCTCAAGCTCCTTCGTGGCTTGATCGAGTTCGCTCTGAAAGCGTTGCAGGTCTTCGCGAACCTTCTGGGCGTCGAAGTTTATAAGCAAATCGCCTGTCTTCACGTTGTTGCCTTCGGGTGCAAGGCTGACAATCTGAAACTGCCAATACTCGCCGAAGGGCGGAGGAGTGCTGAAGTTTCGCACCGATGACGCCCGAAGCGTCCCGGTAGCATCAACCCAAAAACTCATCGAACGAGATTCGATAACGATCTCATCGGCCGAAGCATTTGCCTTGGGAAGCACCGACGAGAATGCACGCGATCTCAACAATGAAAATCCTGCTGCGAAAGCGCCGATGATAACGACTGCTATAACAATATGCTTTGTACGACCCGAGTAAATTCTGGATTTTAGACTTCGCCTGGATCTCGCGTTTGGAGTTTTGGTCATGGGCTCTGCGGAGCGTGCAGCACTCGACGATGAAGTCTCTGCCGGCTCACTGATTAACGCGCTTTTCTCCGCAGGTTGGATGGGTTCGATCGGGGATGTCGTGGAGTCGCTCATGGACTGCTCCTACCGAAACGAAGCCAGGAGAATTCTCATTCCTCTTTGTCCCAACGATTCAGGATTCGATCGCCTTCTTTAATGAGTCCGTCCTCGGCGACGGAATAAAACTTCGGATCTGCGGAGAGGACGGTCACCGCAATGGCTCGCCTATCCTTCTCACCGTCAAGTCTCATCACTTGCGGCGCGCCGGCCTCAAAATGAACTGCTGATCTTGGGACAAGGAGCTGTGATGGTTGCGCGGCAACTGACAGCGCAATTTGGGCTGACATCCCAGGTTTCATTATTTCTGTAACAGTCTTTTCCAGCGAGATCACCACCAAAAAAACTTTTGCTTTGGCCATCCAGCTGGCCTTAATTGCCGTTTGTGCGATGTTCTTTACAGACCCGGTGATTTCGACGTCCGGGTAGCTGTCGAGCCGGACGTGGGCCTTCTGGCCTACTGAGAGTCGGGGGCCATCTACCTCATTTACCTGGGCCAACACTTCCATCTCTTTCAGATCCGGTAGCCTAACGAGCGGGAAACCACCCCATACCATATCTCCAACCTGGATCTTTCGACGCTCCATCCAATGATCGCCGTAAATCACCATGCCGTCCGCAGGCGCCGTGAGTGTCATACTCGCAAGGTTAGCTTTGATCTGATTGAGGCGGACATTAAGTTTTTCTTTTTCGATGATTTTGACCTGAAGCTCGGCGGCTTGTTCTTTTTTCTTCTGCTCTATCTTCGAGAGCTGGTTTTCGTATTCCGTCTTGCCTTTATCATAAGCAAGTTGGTTCTCCTGGTACTTTCGTCGCGGGATAACGTTGGTTGGGACGTTTACATCGAGCTTTGATTGTTCGTAGGCCAGCCACAGAGTGCTCAGCGTCACCTCCATATCACGCAGTGCGCCTTCGTGCTGGGACTTCGTCTTATCGATGTCGTTTTCCGCTGCAATGATTCGTTCTTCAGTATCGGTGATTCTGCTTAGTATCGCTGAGTTATCAAGCTCAACGACCCGTTCGCCGGCCTTTACTATGGTGCCTTCGGGCGGGAGATAGGTGATCT